>Ga0193752_1000542_pt1 | contig 35668 bp, 63 predicted proteins | sample H1c1metaG_FD_144924 | JGI IMG/M metagenome (GOLD analysis project Ga0193752, IMG submission 144924) | Soil microbial communities from a riparian zone of the East river system, Colorado, United States - H1c1 | ecosystem: Environmental > Terrestrial > Soil > Riparian zone | place: USA: East River... | reverse complement strand
GAGGCCCGGGGAGATATCAGGACCATCAAGCGCAGCGCGATCGCTACCCTGTGGAGCGTGCTGTTCGCCGTTCTGCTCGCGATTTTCGGCGCGACCTTCGCAAAGTGGGGCGCGCCGTGAGGTGGCTGGAGATCGCCGCGATTGCGTTTGCCGTTGCGAGCAGCGTTGCGGCGCTGGTGCTGTTCTGGTGATTCCGATGGCGATCGATGTGGATGGGTGGCTGACAATCCTCAGCGTGGCCGCGATTGCGGTGATCGTGCTGCTGGTTTGGTTCAGGTGATGGCTTAATCCGCCTCTGCGCGGCTGGCGAAAAACGATGGCTCCCAATCGACACTGATGTCATAGGCACCAGCATATTCATCAGGTTCGATGATTTCGATCCTGCCGCCCTCGGCAAAGCTTGCGCAGTCGAATTTGTTCTGCTCTTCGGCAATGGCTTGTGCAATGTCGCCTCCGCGCGCACCGATCCATTCGTCCCATTCAAACTCATTGCGCGGCAGCGTTCCCATTTCGGTAAGCTGCTGGACGGCCTTCGGGCTGAGCCAATCTCGCCAGATCACTTGCATTTTCGTCATCCTCAGATTGAAGGAAATCCATCATGAGCCTAGGCACGGTTTTGATTATCATTCTCGTCATCGCGCTTGCCGGCGGCTTCAGCGGGGTCGGAGGCGGCCCGTTCTACGGTACCGGCGATTGGCGCTTGGGCGGCGGACTCGGCCTCGTGCTGATCGTGCTGCTGATCCTGATGCTGCTGGGGCGGATTTAGGCCGACCGCTTGTCGTCCAGATTGACCACCTTCGGATCAAACCCCGGGTGCTTCGTTTTCATGTGGCTCGCCATGTTCTGGAAGGTCCGGTTGCAGCACGGACAGACGCCGGCCTTGGCGCGGTTCTTGACCTTCGTCATCTCGCCCTTATAAGCGGCGGTGCGGTTACGCTCTCCTTGGAGTTTGAGCGTTATCCCAGCGATCTCATCGTCTTTTTGAGCCAGCTGCTGCTTCAGCAGATCGCGTTCGCGCCGGATCGCTTCGCGCTCGTGCTTTCCCTCCTTGAAGCCCCATTGATGGCCATTGGGGCAAAACCAGAAGCCACCGGCTTCCCTCTTGCTTTCAAATATCTTCGTCGGAATGGCGTGATGAACGCCGCATTCTCCGCATTGCAAGTTTGTTAATGACTCGCTCATCTACACGCATCCTCTAATTTTCCGGTGGGAAAGAACTGCCATTGCTGGGACACAAGAGCCGGAAAACCCTTATGCGCTATGGCAAATTAATGTGTCCCAATTCCTCGCAAGCCATTGATCCTGCTGTTAATCCATACGCCCACCACGAATAGGCGACTATTTTTAAGTTATTGATTTTACTTGTTAATATTGGCCGATTGTCCCAGCTTTTTAGGCGTCGCATCAAAACTGGGACACATTTCTCATCGCCTCACCAGCAAATGCATGCCCTCATCCGCCATTCTCTGCTGGTCGGCGGCACGGGTGTAGACTTCCGCCTGCTTGATATCCCGCCAGCCAAATATCGCCATAAGCTGATGCGGCGTCGCGCGATTCATGGCGGCCATTGTCGCGCCGGCCTTGCGCAGTCCGTGCGGGGTGCATTGCGGCAACTTCGCCTGATCGGCCCAGTCGCGAAAGCGGTGGGTGAAACCGCCTGGGCTGAACGGGCGGCCCCATGCGTTGATTAGGAACGTCATGTGCTCGCACTTCGTGGCATCTATTACGGCCTGAAGCTGTGGCAGCACGGGGATGGTGAGCGCCACTGGCTTCGAGCCGATGTTCTTCTGTTGCACGAAGCGCAGCCGGCCGTCCTTGATGTGCTGGCGTCCGAACAGCACCACATCGGAGCGGCGCTGTCCGGTATAGAGCAGCAGCGCCAGCGCCAGGCGAGCCATGGTGCCGATCGGATGCACGGTTTCAAATTGATGCACTTCCTCGATCGACCACGGGTGAAAACCCTGGGTGGCCGATTGGAATTTCGGTATGTCCTTGGCCGGATTCACATGCGCCAAGGCTATCTCGGTGGAGCAGGCCCAAGTGAACAGGGCTTTCATCGATTTGAGCCAGTTGTTCGCGGCCTCCGGCGTCGCGGCTTTCAAATCGCGCAATCCGCGCACGATCTGCGGCGGCATGCCGGCAAAGGCGAGTGTGCCGATCGGCGTAGCGTCCGTGGGTGACATCGGCTGCCGGCAAATCGTTTCCAGGATGTTGCGGCGAATGCTCCTGGTCTTGATGTCCATCCGAGTGAATTTCGTGGACGCGAAATAGCGTGAGCACAGCCTGAGCACAGCCAATGCAGCGTGCCACTGGCGGGCGCGACAACGAGTCCCTTCGTGATTGCCTCGCCGGTGAGCGCGGCCCTGTAGGCGGCTGCAAACTCGGCTGAGTGAGGTTTGCCACGCAGGCGGATTTTGGGTTGCTTGCGTTTGCGGAAATAGTATCGAACGTTGCCGCGCGCATCGATATCGCTGGTGACATAGGGCAAATGGATGCGGACCATTTCGCTCACGGGGCCAAGACCACTTTCTCCCAGCCTGTCGCAGCCTCATTCACCGCGTCAAGCGCGGTGAATGCTTCATCCACCGCTCTGCGATCCCAAACCACCATACCACCATAGCGCTTCGGCTTCGGCATCACGCCGTCTTCCACCATCTTGCGAAAGGTGGTCGTGCTCACCCCTATATAGGCGGCAGCTATCGGCTCGCGCATGCCGAGCGGTGGGTAAGGCAGGACGTCGCGAGGGCGAGGGGCGGCGGTCATTGGGCTCAGTTGGATCGGGTTTGTAGATCAATGTCGGGGATGATCTCTGTTGGCCGGAAGGCGATGCGGTAGTGGAACGGGTCAACCTTGTTCGGCTCCATCTGCTCAGCCACATAGGTCACGTTATCCGACAAGCCGAGAAAATGTTTTTTGTAGAGATCGGGGCCAGTCTTGCAGGTGACAGTTAGCTCGCGCGGTTTGTCCTGATTGCCCAAGGCGCACCGCCCTTCGACTGTCAGTAAATATTTATCCGTGATGCCGTTCACGAACACGATGCGGCGCTGGACTTCGAAGCGGTCTGCTGCGGTGGATAGATTGTACGATGCTGTGTCGGCTTCGCTGCAAGCGGTGAGCGCCAAGCAAGCGGCGCTGGCGAGTAATAGATTTCTCTTCATAAAAATCCTCAAATTGGTAAGCGGGATCAGTTGGGTTAGGCTTCCGCTGTATTTAAACTCGCCGGAGCCGGCCGGATTTCACGATGTGCGCTTACGTTCTCCGCGCCTCGCATCCAGCCTTTCGTCAGTGGGACGCTCCGGCTCGCCCCGTGTTTCAGTGGCGCGGAGAAATTATTATGCCGTCTCAACATCGCTCGCCGGGACGGTGAAAAAAGGATAGCCACCATCCGGATTCAGCGTCACTGAGATGTGACGCACGCCGGTCATTCGGGTGTCGTCCGAGGCAAGCCCGTAATCGTGCTTTGCGCACTTGTAGACGACCGTGCCGGCCACAGCTTCGGTATTCGTGGTCGCGTCTTTCATCAGGCGGTATCGTTTACTCATCGCAAACTTCTCAAATTTATCCGGCAGCCCGGCGTCTCATCGATTTCGGCAATGCGTTTCACCTTGGAAACGCTGGTGACTTGCGCGTCATCGCGCCAGACGCCGGCCGATGTCACAGAATCCAAGACAGCTCGCTCAAGCTTATCGATGTCCGGCTTCTTGATGGCCGGCGGCGTGCGCTTTTTCGGGGTGCTCAACGGACGCGGCATGATGAATTCCAGGTCGATATGTACCGCGCCGTCGAAGCGCTCGCGTGGCTGCCCGGCGGCGTCGATCAGCGCCGCGCGAATGTCGTTTCGCCACCCAGGGAGGCGCTTGCAGGACTCCGCGCCGAACTGATTCTTGCTGCCTTTGGGAGCGGGGTTCCCGGCGACGAAAACGGTGAGGCCGGGGCGATCGATGCTCATTCGTCCTCATCCCTGAGGCGCTGATCGTTGCTGCCTTTGGGAGCGGGGTTCCCGGCGACGAAAACGGTGAGGCCGGGGCGATCGATGCTCATTCGTCCTCATCCCTGAGGCGCTGATCGTCCTGCCACCAATTCAGGAGCGATCCCCAGCAGGGCACCGTAGGACTCACGTCTGGGTTGGGACGCGTGAAGATCACGTTCTTGCCGAGGAGTTCGGCCAGCTCGGAAGATGGCGCCGTCAAATCCCTTATGGCGCCGCGTTCCTTCGCCTCCGCCAGCAGCAGCGCATCGTGAATCGCTTCCTCGATGTTCTGCGTGATGATCGACTTAGAGCTTTCGATCTGATCGACAACGGTGCGCGCGAGGCTGGCGGCGAGGGTGCGGGTGGGAGTCATGATGGCCTCTCCGCATCGTATTTTTCCAGGGCCAGACGCGCGCGCAGACCCGAGTCCGGCGAGAGCATGTCGTGATTGCGGAAGTCCGCATACCACCGGAGGGTGGTCACCATCAGGTCAATCAGATCGTCCGATATAGCTGCGGCGCCCGCTTCTGCCGTGGGAGGCTGGGGGTCACGGGCGCCGCTTGCCCCGGTGGACGCGGCAAAAATCACCGAGGTCTTATAATTGAGGTAGATCTTGACGCGGGGCAGCTCCTGCTCAAGCCAATTGCAGTAGGCCGCGTGCCCCATAAGATCGATGTAGACGAGGCTGGCGCGGTTTAGCAGGTCGAGAGGGGCGTCGGGGTTCCAGGTCATCTCACCACCTCGTAAAGCATCCACCACAGCAGCAAGCTCATGGGGATCGCCAGAAGAGCGCCGCGAAACACTAACGGTCGCTGATCGCGGGCGCGCTCCATGGCGCGCAGGCGGGAAGTCTTGCGTGTCATTTCACCACCCCCAGAACCAGCATCAGTCCCAGCGTCGTGCCCCACCCGCCGCCGGCCAGCACCCAGGGCAGGAAGCGCATCTGCATGACGCGGTGATAGGCGAGCTTGAGGCGAAGCCGGATGCGCACGGCGATGACGCGGCGGATAGCCCACAGACACCGGAAGCCCTGGCCGAAGCTCTTGCCAGCCAGATTGAGCAGCATGGACAGTTCGTCCTTGCAGGCGCGTGGCGCCGGCTCCTTGTTGGAGGCGACCACCGCATAGGGCCGCTCCGGCGCGTAGCGGGCGAAGTCCAGCTTGCTCAGCTCGTCTTCGCCCTGAGTGTTGACGCCCCTGGGGGCAACGGCGGCTTTGTTGGAAAACCCTCTCATGTGACTCAACTCCCGTAATAAGTTTCGAGCGCAGCTTCGCGCTCCGCTTCGTCCAGCGCCTCGCGGCAATGGATTTTCAAAAATGCGCGCGCGGTGTTGTATGGAAATTGATAGAGTTCACGCCATGGCTCTCCGGGCGCTCGGAACTCAATTTTTTCCAAATTGCTATCCCATGTAAGTCCGACGCCAACGTCGCGCTCCGGAGCGTGGAACTGATAGAAGCGGAAGTTCACACGCAGCTCGCACATCTCGTCTTCGGGCGGATCGTCATCGAGACGGAACTCGACGCCGTTGGGCGTGAGGCGGAAGGCGCATTCAACGGTGAAGCTCATGACGCTTTCCCGCGAGCTTTAGCGAGAGCGGCCATGGCCTTGCTTGCATCGTCGGGCCACTCGTCATCTTGAGAGAAGTTTGGGTCCCAATTGCTGATCCAGCCCATGACGGCTGAAAGCGCCTCGTAAAGCTCCGGCGCGGCTGCAATCAGATGGGCATTGGCTATAGATTGTTCGCTGGTTGCCTGACCATCGGGCGAGCAATCCGCAATTATTCCGTGTCCGGGTCCTGCGGGGCCCCAAACAACGTCAGCATATGGGGAGCCATAAACGTGCTTTTTCGCATCGGCTCCGCTTAGAGTTATCAACCCGCCGTCATCAAATCTTTGCCACGGAGCAGGTGTTGCTTTAAGTCCGGACATGACCGCCCTCCTATATTTTGTTCCAGTCAAAATCGCCTTCACATCCTTCTGGAAGCTCAACGATTTCGAAGAAGCAAAGAGAATGTTGCAATGCTTGCGATTGCATCCAGTCATCGCCCTCCTTCATGAGGGCACGTTCTTCCGGTTTACTGGTGCAGCAAGGTCCGATTTTCGTCCAACCCCGGTACCAAACGTCCTTGCCACTTCGCTTCGTGGCAAGCTCTTCTCTAAGAGCGAATGGCATGACCGCCCTCCGTCTGCCAATGCGCCACTTCAAGTTCGGTGATTTCCGCCAGCCCCTTGGCCAGCGTCAGCCCAAGATGTGGTTCCTGCGTTTCCGCGATCAGCCGCGACAGGCCGGTGAACAGACCGACGAAAGCGGCGTTCGGGGCGAAGCGCTTCAGATCGTCGGGGAGCGATTTGCGCACCTGCTCGTAAAGCAGCACGGCAAAGTCGTGCGCGGCGTCCTCAGCCTCATGGAGAGCGATGCGCTCATCCGGGGCGAGCGTCTGATAGCGGGGGGTGTCGAGAAGGGACATCATGACTAAACCTGCATACCTTCAGGGTACTTTGTCGCGAGGGGCCGATAGTCATCTGCGGCGGTCTTTCCGCATTCTTCGCATTTCATCTTCGGAATGACATCGCGGTGGAAGTAAGCGTCGTCATAGCCGCTTCCCTTACTCTCGTGAGCGCAATGCTCGCATTCATATATTGCTGTGAAATCTCGCCGGTTCCGGTTGATTATGAGTTTGATTTTCATTTGGTCAGGATCTCCGCCAGATCGTCGCGGATGCCCTTAAATAAGTCTCCGAGGGGCGCAATGCAGACGGTGGCCCACGGGCGGCCCAGGATGCGCTGCCCTACGTGGCGCGCCTCATTGAGGTCCGGAGCCCAGATTTCGAAATAGTCGCCGGAGCGTGTGGTGATTGAGTATTTGTTCATCTGCTCGCATCCCTTCCGTCGTCAGAGTGAAGGTCCGGCGGCCGCATGAGCCGCCGGTACGGCGTCAGTCCTTGGAACCCATCTGCGGGAAACCAAACGGCACTGCGCCGCAATAAATGGCGTATTCGACGGGAATGAAGTCGGCGTTGCAGCCGCCTTCGGCGATGACGCGGTCGTAGGTCCGGCGCTCGTGCGCCGTGCTGCCCTTGATCTGCGATGCCAGGTCGAGGGGTGCGGCAGCGGTGGTGGAGGTGTAGACGTGGCCGTCCTGGACGACCGTCATGTCGCCGGCCATGGCGGGAGCGGCGAGGCCGAGGGTAATCAATGCAACTGCAATCTTGCTCATAATGAAATCTCGAAAAAAGCCCGCCGAGAGCAGGGGAGCAACTCGGCGAGCAAGTTGAGGAAACGGACCGAGGGGAGGCTGAGCCCGTCGCATCCGGCGTGGTGTCGGGTGCAGGGCTTATGTACTATAAGTCCATTCAGCTTTCAAGCGAAATTTTGGACTGCCTGTCCATTTTAATTTTAGTAGGCGCGGAGCCCCATGACTAAGCGTCCGATGATTCGGCAGGATTCGGAGCTATTGACGACGATGGGCTGATAGGCGGGGTTGAGGGCAGAAAGGGTGAAGGGGGTCTTTGGTGAGGGCGACCGTATCGCCTCATAGCGGCGCAACACGGGCAATTCGAAATTGTCAGGGAGCGCCAGAATATAGTTGCCGGGGATAATTTCCTTGTCTGGATCGATGATCAGCATCGTTCCAGGAGGGAAGGTATCGCCGCGCTCTCCAAGCATGCTTAAGTCATTGTCTGGAATAAGATAAGCAATGGCCCGGATCCCAGTTTTGATAAACTCAGGAACCGCAACCTTTTTGTCGGACACAATAGTCCCGCCTTTAATCAGATTGTCTAATTGTCCTAATGTATCGGAACCTAACAGCGGGATTTCATGTCTGTCGAGATTATTGAGCGGTTTTATGGGAATGTTTTGTGCATTATGGTTACTTTGCGGAGATATGCCGTGCATGAGCCAAATGACTGAGACTCCGTAGGCGGCGGCATAGGTGGATAGCTCTTCCGGCATGATCTTGCGTGTGCCGCTTTCGCGTTTGTAATATGAATCCCGAGGCCATCCAAACCGACGTATCGCGTCGATGGGCTTCGCAAATCCGCTCTTAATCCTGGCCTGTTGCAGGCGCTTTCCGACTTCGTGCCAATCCATAATGTACGGAGAGTATAGCATCCGCGTGGACTATGGGTCACCATGAGACTTGACAATTTGTGGACTGTAGGTCCATTGTCTCAAGATGAAACAGCAACTCGTTACCCATGCTGAAATTTTGGCGCTTTGGCCTCGCGTCTCGGATTTAGCGAACGATCTCAATGTCCCATATGGGCGCGCGCATAAGTGGAAACAGCGCGGCTACATCGCCCCGGTTTATTGGGACGAACTCATTCTTCTCGTTGCTCAGCGCTTTGGTGTTTCGATCACCCTCCAGCAACTGACGCGCGGAGCCTCGATCATTCGCGGAAAGAAGAAGCCTGCCGCTGCTGTGCGCGAAAAAAAGAGGGCCGCCTAATGCCCGTCTATTTCATCCAAAATGAGCGCGGCAGCGTGAAGATCGGCCACTCGGTCAACCCGGCGAAGCGCCTGATGCTTTTGCAAACCGGGACCTTGGAGTCTCTCCGGATCGTCCGCACCATTGAAGGTGATGACGCGACGGAACGGTGGCTGCATAGGCACTTTGCCAGCGACCGAGTTAGGGGCGAGTGGTTCAATTTCCGCGAGGAAATGCTCACCATCTGTCCGCCGAGCTTGCCCTCTTCCGCCCGGCCAAGGGCCGCTCCCATCGTCAGGGATGTTCGCCTGCCGCGTGAAATCATCGGCGAGTGGAGGAAGGTAGACCCTGCTGCCCATGTCCAGGCGTTCGCAAGCGACATAGGCGTCAGAGCGCTGACAGCTCATGCCTGGGTTCGCCGGAAACAGATCCCAGGGAGGCATTGGGGGCGAATTGTCGGAGCTGCTATTGAACGCGGTCTTCCGATCACTTGGATGACGCTGGCCAAAGGCAATCGGAGGGCCGCATGACCTCCTCCTCGGTGTGCCCAACATGCGGCAATCAAATCACCCCGCTCACCCTCCTCGTCTGCCGCGAGAGCAATGTCGCCACGCGGTTCGGACTGACGGTGAAGCTGACGCCGCATCAGGCCGTGATCCTGCGCGCGCTGGTGGATCGGCATCCCCTCGCCTGTTCAATGGAGCATCTCGCATCGAAGCTCTGGGGCGCGGAAGAGGGCCCTGAATATGAGCGAAACACTATCCGCGTGCATCTGTGCCGCATTCGCCGAGCGCTTAAACCACTCGGTGTGGGAATTCCGATCCGCTACGAAACCGGCTACCGCCTCGTGCTCGACGACCTCCCGGCCTTGGAGTGCGTGGCATGAGGTCTCGCGGCAAGGGCTTTGACTGGACCCCGGAAGAAGACGCCACGCTTTCGCGCTTGTGGGTGGATGAACGCAAATCCGCCGGGGAAATCATGCTGTCCGCATTCCCCGGACATTCACGCAGCGCCATTATTGGTCGCGTCACGCGTCTCGGCCTCGTCCGCGTGCTGTCGTGTGACGACATAAAGATCAGAGAGCCTAGGCCGCCACGCGCTGAGCGTCGCCCCTCCCGGCCGCGTACCATAGTCCGCTTCGGGTCGCTGGGTCTCCAATCGCAAAATCCCAAGGTGAAGCCCCCATCGCTGCCCAAGCCCGCGCCGGTTCCGGTGAAGTGCGAAAGCGAGCCGGTCACGCTCTCCGAGCGCCGCCCAGATCAGTGCGGCTGGCCGGTCAATGACGGCGCTCCATACCTCTTCTGTGGGGCGGGCAAGAGCGGTCACAAGCGCTATTGCGCCCACCACGCGGGGGCGAGCGTCAGGTCAGGGAGGGCGGGATGACTCGTGTGCTGATTTGCGGCGGACGCAATCTCGATAGCGCTGACGTCCTGAACTATCTCAACCGCTTCGCACGCGGTGACATCACAAATCAGCTTGGTCATAAGGCGTGGCCGATCACGGCGGTGATGCATGGCGGAGCCAAGGGCGCTGATGAAGGCGCGGGCCTCTGGGCTGAAAGCGAAGATCTGAAGCCATTGGTTTTTCCGGCCAATTGGAGGCGGGACGGCAGGGCAGCCGGGCCTATCAGAAACCGTCGCATGCTGGAGCATGGCAAGCCCGATCTGGTGATCGCCTTCCCCGGCGGGCGCGGTACGGCGAACATGGTCGAATTGGCCGAAGCATCTGGCGTCCCGGTAATCAAGGTGACGCCATGAAACCCTGCCCCGAATGCGGAGAGCCGCCGCACTACCATTCGTTCTGCACGCTGTGCGCGCAATTGTTCCGGGCCAAGCCGGAGGAAAAGCCCAAGCTGCCCATATGGCACGGCCACCGCGAGGCGATGATCGTTGCCGTGCGGCTCGCATTCAATCAGCGGCTGACCGAGCAGCAGGCGGCCACGAAACTTGGGTGCTCCAGGTCGACGATTTCTCGTTGGCGGCTGCTGATCGGCCTACCGGCTTTCAGGCGCAAGCCGCGCGGGAGGCACTTCCATGCGCTGGACCTCTGACCGGCAGCGGCTGCTTGCCGACCTGTCCGCGCGCGGCCTGAGCGCCGATCGCATTGCCGAGCTGATGGGCGAGAGCCGCGACGCCGTGGCGTCCGCCATGTGGCGCTATGGGCTGTTCGCCCGGGCCAAGCGCACATTCACACCGAGGGATGAGTCCGTGCCCCACATGCGGGGCTAGGGACGGCATGACCCTACTCCAGCGGGCTCATCCCGAGGACCAACAGGAGGGGGTAATGAACTGGAGAAAATCATGGCAATTTCCATTGAAGGATTGACCATGCGGAAGGCGACGCTGCCGCCCCGCGTGCTGATATATGGACCGCCGGGGGTCGGAAAGACCACTCTGGCGAGCGAGTTCCCCGATCCGGTTTTCCTGCAAGTCGAAGACGGCACGCCGGGCGATTTGGAACTGGCGACGTTCGGCCTGCTCGCCGATTACGATCAGGTGCTGGAAGCGGTCAGCGCGCTCTATTCGGAGGAGCACGACCGCAAGACCGTCGTCATCGACAGCATCGACAAGCTTGAGCCGATGATCTGGGCCAAGACCTGCTCGGATAATGGCTGGGCCTCCATCGAGGCCCCCGGCTACGGCAAGGGCTACGTCGAAGCGGACCGCGTCTGGCGCGATTTCCTGGACGGCATCAATGCGCTGCGCCGCGACCGGGGCATGGCGATCGTGCTGCTCTCGCACTCCCATGTGGTGCAGTTTCCGAACCCGTCCGGCGCCGAATATCCGCGCTGGGACATCCGCCTGCATAAGCGTGGTCTGGCGCTCATCCAGGACGAGGTGGATGTGATCCTGCTCGTCAATCAGGAGGCGTCGATCAAGGAGGAAGCCCAAGGCTTCGGCAAGAAACGCACCACTGCGTCCGGCGGCTCGTCCCGCTGGATTTACTGCGACGGGCGCCCCGCCTGGGTGGCGAAGAACCGCTATTCCATGCCGGAAAAGCTGCTCTACAAAAAGGGCGAAGGCTATGACGCGCTCGCGCCCTTCTTCCCCCAGCCGCAACCCAAATCCCAACCCAAGGCCAGTAAGAAGGCCGCGTAAGGAGTATCGATCATGGCCAATCTCGGCATGACCTTCAATCCCGATGAAGTCGAGGAAGACGCCTTCGAGCCGCTTCCGGCCGGGGATTATCTCGCTCAGATCATCGAGAGCGAAATCAGCGACACCAAGTCCGGCAACGGGCAGATGCTCAAGCTGGTGTTCGAAATCCTGTCAGGCGACCAGCAAAGCCGCCGCGTCTGGGACCGGCTGAACATCGTCAACGCCAATCCCGACGCTCAGCGCATTGCCCAGCAGCAGCTGAAGCGGCTGTGCGATGCGTGCGGTACCGGCGCGATTGTGGATTCCGAAGAGCTGCACTTCAAGCCGCTGAACATCCGCGTCGGGATCAGGATCGACAAGACGGGCAATTACGGCCCGCAGAACACCATCACGAAGTGCTGGGAAGCGGGTAGCGCTCAGCCTGCTCAGGCGGCCAAGCCTGCCGCCGCGAAGGCGGCTCCTAAGCCAGCTGCCAAGGCTGCGGCGTCCGGCGGGCGTCCGTGGTCGAAAACCCAAGCGGCGTGAACGGAAACGGCTAGTCCCTATAGGCCTAGGGGCTAGCCGCTCACGCAATCGGAAGTCGAACGTTTTCCATCATAGCCGGAGAGGGCCGTATAGTCATGCCCACAATTCCCGCCCCTATTTCCCACACCGTCGATGCGATTTACGCCTGGCATGAGAGCCGCCGGAATGCCTTCGAAGGCGACGGCATTTCTGTATCCGAGCTGGGGCACGAGTGCCATCGGTACCTCTGGTACAAATTCCGTTGGGCCTTCACCGAGCCGCCCAAGCAGGGGCGCATGCTGCGCCTGTTCGAGACGGGCGATCGAGAAGAGCTTCGCATGCTGGAGGAGCTTCGCGCCATCGGCTGCAAGGTTTCAGGCGAGCAGGAGCGCGTTACCGCCTGCCAGGGGCATGTGCGCGGCAAGATCGATGGCAAGGTCGTCGGCATCCCAGAGGCACCCGTCACTCAGCACGTCGTCGAGACGAAGACGCACAAGGCGGAGAGCTGGCGCGCGGTCGTCAAGCACGGCGTTCAAAAATCCAAGCCAGCTCATTACGTCCAGATGCAAATCTACATGCACCTGCTCGACCTTCCCCGCGCGCTCTATATGGCGCACAACAAGGACACGGACGAGCTGCACATTCAGCGCATCGAGCACGACACCGTGTTCTGCATGCAGCTCCTCGCCGGTGCTGAGCGGATAATTGCCGCCCACTCCCCGCCTTCCAAATTGCACGAGAACCCCGAAAGCAAGGCCGCCTTCCATTGCACCTATTGCCCGGCGAAGGCGCTGTGCCACGAGGGGGCGATGCCGCGGCGCAATTGCCGGACGTGCATATCGAGCACTCCGGTGGATGGCGGCTGGCAGTGCGAATTACATAAGCGACAGCTCAATCGTGCTGTGCAGAAAGCAGGATGCTGGGATCATCTATTCCTTCCGGGCCTCGTTCCAGGCAAGCAGATCGATGCCGATCCGGTCGCGCGCACCATCACCTACGAGATGGCCGATGGCTCTGAGTGGGTGGATGGGGGTGGCCAGTGAGGAAGCCCAAGAAAATCACCCCGCATGATCTGGCCGCGCTGGATCTCGTCTCCGCAAACGGCTTTGTCGGGCTCGATGCCAGGGGGTCCCCATTCCTGGAAAGCGAGCGGCAGATCACGCGCCTGCGGTTTCGTCGTTTGATCGCCTTCGGGCTGCTCGTCTCGAATGAGGATGCACTGCCGGGGCAGCTAGCCGAGCCGCAGAGCTATCGGCCGGTGGCGCCTCATGCATGAGGTGCTCGACCTATTCAGCGGTATTGGCGGTTTTTCGCTGGGGCTGGAGCGTGCCGGCATGCGCACCGTCGCCTTCTGCGAGATCGAGCCGTTCGCCCGCCGCGTGCTGCGCAAACATTGGCCTGAGGTGCCTATCCATGACGACATTCGAAAGCTCACGGGGGATCGAATTGCCCCTAATGTCATCTGTGGAGGCTATCCCTGCCAGCCCTTCAGCACGGCCTCGCGCGGCAGGCGGATTGCCACGGATCTCTGGCCGGAAATGTTGCGTCTCATCGATCGATGCAGCCCAGCCTACGTCATCGTCGAAAATGTCCAAGAAGCGGCGCGCCATCTCCAACGCGGCTTCAGACTTGCGAGTTCTTGGCTATCGAACGTATCAACGCCGTATATCGGCTGCTGATTGCGGGGCTGACCATCAAAGAAATCGTTGGTGGCTCGTTGCATACCCCGACTCTAAAAGCGAACTTCACCGCGCCCTCGATGCAGAAGTGGCCAAGTTGCCGGAGATATGTCGCGACCTTTGGGGGGCGGCCAATTACGCCGGAGCAGTTCGAGTTTCTTCTCGGTTATCCCGCAGGATGGACCGATCTCGAATAGAAGCTCTGGGGAATGCGGTTCTTCCGCAAATTACAGAAGCCATAGGCATGGCCATCCTCGCTGCGGAGATGGCCAATGCATAGCCTCCGCCCCTACCAGCGCCAAGCCATCGATGCCGTCTACGCCTATTGGGACGAGGGCGGCGGCAACGCCCTGATCGAGGCCGCGACGGGCACCGGCAAGAGCTTGATCATTGCCACGCTGTGCAAGGAGCTGGTCGAGCAATATCCATCGCTGCGTATCGGCATCGTCGCGCATGTGAAGGAATTGATTCAGCAAAACTGCCAGGAGATGATCCGCGCGTGGCCGGGGGCTCCGGTTGGGATTTTTTCGGCGGGGATCGGGCGGCGCGACACGCGGGCCAAGATCCTCTTTTGCGGCATTCAGTCGGTGCACAATAAGGTCGCGCAGCTCGGCGGCTTCGATCTGCTGATCATTGACGAATGCCACCTTCTCGGGCGCTCGTCCGAAAGCATGTACGGCAAATTCATCGCCGATTGCCGCGCGCTCGTGCCTGATATGCGGCTGCTCGGATTGACCGCGACTCCCTTCCGGCTCGACTCTGGCCGGCTTGATGGCGGCGAGGGCGCGCTCTTCGACAAGGTCGTATTTTCTTACGGCATTGGCGAGGGCGTGCGCGATGGGTTCCTCAGCCCTCTGATTTCCAAAGCCACCCTCACGGAAATCAATGTCGGCAAGGTCGCGGTGCGCGGCGGCGAGTTCGTGCCGCTCGAATTGCAAGCGGCCGCCATGGATGAAACCTGCGTGCGTGTAGCGTGCGCCGAGCTGGTGCGGTTGGGCGCGGATCGGCGAGCGTGGCTGATCTTCGCAACGGGCGTCTCGCATGCCTGGGAAGTGGCCAAGGAAATCCGCTCCTATGCCGTTGGCGGCGTCGAAGTCGTCAGCGGCGAAACGCCGAGCGGCGAGCGAGACCGCATCATCGCCGCCTATCGCGCCGGCCAGATCCGCTGCCTCGTCAACGTCAACGTGCTCACCACGGGGTTCAACGTGCCCCACGTCGATCTGATCGGCTGGATGAGGCCGACACTGAGCACCGGCCTATATGTCCAGGGGACGGGGCGCGGGACGCGGAAGGCGGATGGCAAGGCCGATTGCCTCGTCCTGGACTGGGCAGGCAACATCAGGCGCCACGGGCCCATAGACGACATTCAGATTGCCGATCGGTCCAAGCGCGATTCAGGGCGCGTCAAGGTCGACAGCGTCAGGGCCAAGGAATGCCCATCCTGCAACAGCCTCGTGGGGCTGTCGACGCTCGTCTGCCCGCATTGCAATCATGAATGGCCCCGCAGCGAGAAGGACAAGCACGAGGGAAGCGCCGATGGCACGTCCGTCATCATGAAGCAGGCCGCGCCAAGGTGGCTGAGAGTTCTCGATATCGAATTTCATTTTCATTCTAAGCCAGAAAAACCACCAACATTTCGCATCGATTATCAATGCGGGGTGGCCGTCCACAGGCGCTGGATTTGCTTCGAACATGAGGGCTACGCACGCGGCAAGGCTGAGCACTTCTGGCGCAAGTCAGGCGGTCGAATGCCGATCCCGGCGACAGTGAAAGAGGCGCTTAGCCGAGCCGAAGAGCTGACTTGGCCGCGCGAAATCCTGGTGCGTCCGAGCGGCAAGTTTTTTGAAATCATCGGAGAGAAATTCCCAAATGAAGCAGATCGAACCGCTAATGCAGCGTGAGAAGCCGACTTGGCGGCAGTTCACCGACTTAGAAGGTGAAACGTTCGGGCGGCTCAAGGTTGAGAGTTATGCGGGGGTAAGAAAAATTCCATGTGGAGTAATACATCATTATTGGAACTGTGTATGCGAGTGCGCAACCCATTGCGTTGTAAGTCACAATAGCATTATTCACGGCAAGACTACTAGTTGCGGATGCTTTAGGCGGGAGAAATCAAGAGAAACTAAATTTAAGCACGGTCTTTTGAAATCAAAAGAATACACCAGTTGGATTGCAATGAGGAATAGATGCTTTGATCCTGGAAATGATCGTTATCAAAGCTATGGCGGTCGGGGAATTACAGTTTGCGATCGATGGTTCTATTCATTCGAAGATTTCTTAGCAGACATGGGTCCAAGGCCTCTGGGGAAGGCTCTTGGGCGGATAGATAAAAATGGAAATTATGAAGTAAGCAATTGCTCGTGGATGACGCCGCTAGAGATCGCAGAACAACTAAGTGACGAGCAAAAAAATCTCCGTGGAAGGCAACTAAGAGCTGCCAGTGCAAAACGCTGGGCCGATCACAGGGCAAGCAACCCACAAAAGCCCAAGGGGCCCAAACGCAATTTGTCTCCTGAGCAGCGAGACGCTTGTCGCGAGCGGCTGAAGCGCAACCGCGCCAATGTCGGCCGGAAGATGCCGGCGAGGGAGGAGGCGGCGTGATTACTTACGAACAAGCGCGAGCGGATTTCGAATTCCTGGAAGGCCTTGCGGAGCTGTATGACCAAGTCGAGCTAGACGCGCAACGCCTAGACCTCATGCAGAACCCGACAAAGCGGCTAGCCGGAAGGATGTACGAGGCAGCCATCCGACTTTGGTTCAGCGAGAATGGCGGCAAATTCAAGGGAGTTGCGCAGCTTCGAGAAATCCAAAAACGACACGGAGCTTGGGCCCTATGACCCACCCCCTCGCCTCCGATTCTCATCTGATCTGCGCTGTCTGTCGCGGCCAGGCCTGGGAGCAGGGCTACAAGCCCTCGCGCTTCAGGCCCGGCCTTTGGGCGTGCCACGACACCACCTGCTCCCTCCTGCTGAAGAAAGTCTGGATGATGAACAAAGAGACGCTGGACGGCTATGAGCACAAAGCCGCCCTTGCCGCTGGAGACGATGCGGGGGCCTGGCTCGACGGGATCGGCAAGAGCGATCTGGCGGCCCTGTCGAAAGAGGAGTGGGAGGAGTTCCTCGGGCTGATCGTCATCGGATTTCAGAGCCACATGCGGCGGATTATCGAAAATGGTGAGGCTCCGTTTTGACGATGGCAGAGGCCCCACCCAGGCCTGACTATCGTTTTGCAGGAGAGTTGCCGCGCCTATCGGCATTGAGAGAATTGACGGCCACGCCGCAGTGGCTGACCTGGAATTATGTGCTCGACCCCATCAAGGGGAAATGGAACAAGCCGCCGCTCAGTCCGCGTACTGGCCTGCCCTGCTCCGCGACCGACCCAAAGAACTGGGCATCGTTCGATGAGGCTGTTGCGGCCGCGCGAAAGCGCCGGCTTGCCGGCGTTGGATATGCGCTTTCGCCTGATGACGATCTGACCGGCATCGATTTGGATAATTGCTTCGATCCAGAGACCGGCGCGTTCGCCCCGTGGGCGGCTGAGATTATTGGATTGGCCGAGACCTATGCGGAGATGTCCCCGAGCGGCCGGGGCGTGCGCATGTTCGCGCGCGGCAAGATCGACAGGGCGCATCTGGTGCGCTTCGCCGGCATCGAGATCTATGCGGACAAGCGCTACCTGACCATCACCGGCGCGCATGTGCCGGGAACGCCGGCAAACATCGCACCAGCCCCCAAGACGATCGCGGCGCTCAAGGCTCGCATCGAAAGCCTTAAGCCGCCAGCGCGCGACGTGGCGCCGCTACGCAATGGTTCAATCGAACCAATCGACGATGAGGACGCGCGATTGCGCGATGCGCTCGACGCCACGCCGGCCGATGATTATTGGGTTTGGCTGTTCAACGGCATGGCGCTGAAAGATCGGTACGGCGCGCAAGGCCGGATGATCTGGGACGAGTGGTCGTCATCATCGCAGAAATTCAGCCACGAGGCTCAGGCGACGAAATGGCGCTCCTTTCGCGGCGCGGGCGTCACGATCGGCACGCTCTATCACAATGCCAAGGAGGCCGGCTGGAAACCGACGCGGTTTCTGTGGACTGATGAGGACGACAGGCTTGCCGAAGAGGGCGGGCGAATTGCGCGAGCGTTTATCGAGAGTGCCAGGGAGAAGGCGCGCAATCTCGTGCGGTCGGCGCGCGGCGACCTGATCGACAACGACACCGGCGAGGTGCTTTACGAAAAGCCTGCTCCGGCCGCTGAAGCGCAAGATTGGCTTTATCCTGGCGGCCTGCTTGGCGCTATGTCGGATTGGATCGTCGAGACCACCTCGCGCCGCCCTAATCGTTCGATGGCGTTGGCGGCGTCGATTGCCATTGTCGGAACGGTTTTGGGGCGTCATCTGGCCGGTCCGACTGAATCCGGTACGCATCTCTATATTGCCTGCATCGGCGAGACGGCGGCCGGCAAGGATCGCCCCATGCGCGCCATTGGGGAAATTCTCGATGCTGCTGGCCTGGGGTTTCTTGTCGTGTCCGGGAAATTCAAATCCGACGTGGCTTTGGAAAATTCCATTGCCGATAATCCATGCAGCGTCGCGATAATCGACGAAATCGGGCAGCAATTATTCGCCTCGATCATGGGGCGCAAGGCTGGAACGCATCAGGCCAATATCGGGGCGATTTTGCGCGAGGCGTGGCCTCGCAGTTTTGCCGAAATATCCACGTCGTGCAGCGCGGCGCGCAAGGGCCACAAAATTAAAAGCCCGGCATTTTCAATTTATGGCGCGTCGACTGTGGATGAATTCTATGCCTCGCTTAGCGGGGCTGCCGTCGACAATGGCTTCATCAATCGATTTCTGATCATCAAGGCCGCTAAGCGCGCAAGCGGCGCGATCAAATATGCCGGAAAGAAAGATCTGCCCGGCAGCATTATTGCCGCCTTGCATCGCCTCATGCGTGAGGCTGAAGGCAATCTGGATGGCGGCAAGATGGCCTATATTTCGCAGGAGGCGCCAGCCTTCGATATCATGCCGTGGGGCGACGATGCGGTGCGGATTGCATATGAGCAATTCGATGAAGAAATATTCGAGAATGAAGACAGCGAAATCGTCGCGCTGATGAGCCGAACGGCTGAGATGGCCGTGCGCTTGGCAACCATTCATGCGGTCTCGCGGGCCGGCCGATCGGCATCGCTTGCCATGCAGGATTGGGAGTGGGGCAAGGCCATTGCGATGCACTCGGCGCAGATCATGACGGTCGATGTGCGAGAGCGTATGTCCGATAATGACGCCCAGGCAAAATACAAATTAATCGAGCGTTTGGTGCGTGAGGCCGGGGAGATTTCCAGGCGTGATTTGCTGCGGAAATTGAACGGCAGAATCCCATCTCAGGACATCGATAAGATCATCGGGCTTTTGGCAGATGCCGGCATCTTGGCCAAGGTTGTGGCGGTTATGGCGCCCAAAGGCGGCAGGCCGTCCATTCGGCTTGTCTACACCAGAAATGCCAAAACTGCCGAAACCTAACCTCCAAAGCCAATACCTATCTAATAATATATATATATATCATATAGTTATTAGTTCTGTCAGTTTTGGAGGTTTTTATTGAGGGTATATGTTTGTTATGGAAAATAAGCGTAATTTTCCATAATTTATAGGGTGTGTATAGCCAATACGCCAAATCCGCCGAAAGGTCAGAAAGAGGAAATTAGAATGATAGAATGGCAGCCGATCAAAACCCTTCCAGACGATGCGGAATTCGTTTGCTTCTTCGATGCAGAGCATGGGTGTGGATGCGTGGCCAGATCAAATCAATATCCGTGGCCTAAGGTCCCGCTTTGGTGGAGAATATTTAGAGCGATGCGTTTCGTTACGCCGAAGCCAACTCACTGGGTAAAATTGCCCGCCCTGCCGAGCCGCCCATGACCCTCACCGACGACGAACTTCGCCACGCCATCTCCGCCGGGTTCAACGCCATCCTCGACGGCGTCACTCGCGTTCGCCATCGCCGCGCTCGCATCGCCGCATTGGGGGCGCCGCTCTCGGTCAGGCAATCGCGCAACGATCGGCGCCGTGCCGCTCGTGAGCGCTCGCATCGCCCTGTCCGGCAGCAGCCCCCGCTCACACCGTATGCGCTGCGCATGGACATGGCCAAGTCCGGGAACGTTCAGCTCACCGAGCTCGATCGGATGGTCAGCGATGAGGAAGCCCGCGCGCTGGAGGAATGGGCGTTGTGCGAGGAGATGCTTTCGGGACGGCTGAAATCCGCAAGCTGGGATCTGGGACGCGGTGGCGGGGGTCAGTCGGCCTCGATCCCCGATGCCTGGATGGCACAGCTGGCCGCACACGCCTGGAGACGCTCTCGCCTGAGTGCTGACAGCCTGAAAATCCTCCCGGCCTTCACGGCCCTCCAAAACGGCTCTGAGGGGGCATTGTCGGCGGCGCAGTATGGCGAGCGGCTCATCGCCGGGGCTCGAAACAAGCGCCGGGCGTTTCTGGAGGCCGTAGCTGGAGTGGCGGGGCAGTTGGTTTGATGGTAGGATGATGGAATGTCAGATTCCCCCTTGACTTTCAAAACGACACAGAATTACGTTAAATCTCAAATTGCAGAATTATGCCCGAGCCCGCGAAAGCGGGTTTTTTCATGCCCAGGAGGCCACGCACGATGAAGACCAAGCCAGCCGCGACCGACAAAAAAGGCGGTGCCAAGCCTGCCATGCCTCCTGCTGGTGGCAAAAAGGGCGGCAAGGGCAAGGCGGGGTGTTGATCGGTCTATGGCTGATGAACGCGGCGCAAGGGGCCAGTTTCTAGCTGGCGAGAAGTGGGCAGGCAATAAAAATGGTCGACCGAAAGGTTCTCCTCGCAAGGAACTTGCGCGTGAGTTCATCGAGGACATGCAACGAGCATGGGAAACTAACGGCGCTCAAGTTCTAGCGCAAGTTATTCAAGAAGACCCAGCCGCGTTTCTTCGTTCTATGGTAGCGATCATGCCGAAGGAGCTTGATGTCAACGTTAATCATTACGATGACATGAGCGATGATCAAATCAGACAGCAGTTTATTGCAGCTCTCCGAGAGGCCAGAGCGCTCGGCGTTGATATCGGCGATGGAGGCGCTTCAAGCGTCCATTGATCGAGCCAAGCGCCGCAAGCTCTTCACCATCTATCCCGACGAAGGTCCGCTTCGCCGTGAGCTGTATCCCAAGCATATTCAATTCTTCGCCGCTGGCATCGAGCATCATGAGCGCGCGGCGGTCGCCGCCAATCGCGTTGGCAAATCGTTCGGGCTCGGTGGCTATGAGACCGCATTGCACCTCACCGGGCTCTATCCGGATTGGTGGCCTGGCCGGCGCTTCGATCACGCGATCAATGCGTGGGTTGCGGGTGATACGGGCGAGACGACGCGTGACATTCCGCAGCTCATCTTGCTCGGGCCGTTTGGCGAGTACGGCACGGGACTGCTCCCCGGCGCCAATATCATCGGCAATCCGACGCATCGGCAGGGTACGGCGCAAGCGGTCGACACGGTGCGCGTTAAGCATGCGAGCGGTGGGACTAGCTACCTCGGCTTCAAGTCCTACGATCAGGGCCGGAAGAAATTCCAGGGCACGGCCAAGCACTTGATTTGGATGGATGAGGAACCGCCGGAAGATGTCTACAGCGAATGCATGGCTAGGCTCATGACGACTTCAGGCAGCATGATATGCACCTTCACGCCGCTTGAGGGGCTGTCCAACGTGGTGCTGCGCTACATGCCGCATATGGCGCCCGCCGCCGCGCCAAGCGTGAAGAATTGAGCCGATATTGCGTTCAGATCGGGTGGAATGACGTGCCGCACCTTTCGCGCCAGCAAAAGGACGAGTTGCTCGACGCCTTTCCGCTGCATGAGCGTGATGCGCGTGCCGAGGGCGTGCCCATGCTCGGCTCGGGACGTATCTATCCGATTGACGAGAAGCAGATCGTCGTCGATCCATTCGAAATCCCGGACTATTGGCCCAAGGCTTACGGGCTCGATGTCGGGTGGAAGATCACATCGGCGCACTGGGGCGCGTGGGATCGCGAAAGCGACGTGGTCTATATTTATTCCGAACATTACATGGGCCAGCAGCCGCCACAGGTTCACGCCGATGCGATCAAGCAGCGCGGCGCCTGGATATGGGGCGCGATCGATCCCGCCTCGGCCGGCAGCAATCAGAAGGACGGATCGAAGCTCATCGACGAATATCGCGCGCTTGGGCTCAATCTTGTCGAGGCTGACAACAGCGTCGAGGCAGGCATTCTGGCTTGCTATCGCCGCATGTCGTCCGGGCGTCTCAAGGTGTTCCGCAACTGCGTCAATTGGCAGAGCGAATACCGGATTTACCGGCGTGATGAGAAGGGCAAGGTCGTGAAAGAGAACGACCACGGCATGGACGACATGCGCTACCTGGTCATGACCGGGATGCTGTATGCGTGCCTGCCGCCGGAAGATCATGAAGACGACGACCCATGGCAGCGCAATCGCGGCCGGTCAGCAGAGACGGGGTATTGAGATGGACGTAGCTGAAATCCGCGAGATGATCCGAGAGCTGCGTGAGCTGGTTTCCCTCACTCATCTTGATGATGACGACCGTGAATTACTCCGCAAGGCCGCAACTCAGCTTGAAGCTGACCTGAACGACTAATGGCCCTCCCCCAAATCTACCCCATCGAATCCGTTCGCGTCGCCCCTGGGTTCGCATGGCCAAGTTGGTTTGCCGAAGCCGTCGCAAGCGGAGCCATCACGACGTACGAGGCTGGGCCGCTTCCGCCGCAGTTTGGCGTGTGGGCTGGCAAAGTATTTGCGTGCTGCGACGTGGCAACGAGCGACGGCGTCGTGCGTGCTGGCGAGGGTGAAACAATCATCCGCAAGCCAAGTGGCGAATTAGAAGTAAGGCCGTCCAAAAGCTAATGGCTCTCCCCCAAATCTATCCTATCGACGATCAGGAGATCGGCGAGGGCGAAGCTGTGCCTGCCGAAGAGCAGCAGCAAAAGCCGCACCCGCTCGAACAGCTTCAGAAGTGGGACGAGAGCGCCAATATCGCCGGGGAGCTGGCCGAGGATGTGCTGAGCGCCATGGCCTCGCGCGTCATCGACGAATACACCATCGACAAGGCGTCACGCTCGGATTGGGAGGAAGAGGCGCGGCTGTCCATGGATGCCGTGTTGCAGAAATCCGAGGTGAAGAACTACCCGTTCGAAAAAGCTTCGAACATCAAATACCCGATCCTCACCAACTCCGCCTTGCAGTTCGGGGCGCGGTCCTATCCGGCGATGGTGCCGGGCGATAAAATCGTGAAGATCAAGGTCATCGGCCCCGATCCCATGGGGCTGAAGCAGGCGCGGGCCGAGCGCGTCTCGACGCACATGTCCTACCAGATCCTGAAGGAAATGGATGGCTGGGAAGACGAAACCGACACCATGTGCCACCAGCTGCCGGTGCTGGGCGACGGGTTCAAGAAGGTCTATCGCGACGTCGAGAACAGCAAGAACTGCTCCGACTTCATCTCGGCCATGAACGTGGTGGTCAATCAGAACACCAAGAGCTTGCGCGATGTGCCGCGCATTACGCACGAAATCGAGCTTTACCCCTATCAGATCGAGGAGCGCATTCGCGGCGAGACGTTCCTTGAATTCGAATATGGATCGGCCGGCGGCACGCCTGGCATAGCGCGCCCTGACGGCAAGACGGACAGCCCGAGCGACAGCGACGCGCCGCATGTGTTCCTCGAGCAGCATCGCTTCGAGGACCTGGACGGCGATGGACTGCGCGAGCCCTGGATCGTCACGGTGCACAAGGATTCAGGCAAGTGCGTGCGGGTCGTGTCTAACTACGACCTGCAAAAGACCAGGGTGCGTGAGGACGGCGTGATCGTGCGCATTCCGCGCCGCGATTACTTCGTGCACTTCCCCTTCCTGCCGGATCCCAATGGCGGCTTCTACGGCATCGGTTTCGGGCGCCTGCTGCGCGCGATCGGCGAAGGGGTCAACACCTCGCTCAACTTGATGATCGACGCGGCGCACCTTCAGAATTCAGGCGGCGGGTTTCTCGGCTCTGGCATGAACCTGAAAAAGGCGCAAATCCGCATTGCGATGAACGAGTGGACGCAGCTCAATGTGCCGGGCAAGAATATCCGCGATGCCATCGTGCCGCATAATTTCCCAGGCCCGTCATCCACACTGTTTCAACTGCTTGGGCTGCTGATCGACGCGGGCAAGCAGATCGCCAGCGTCCAGGACGTGCTCACCGGCGACGCGCATGCGCAGACCATGCAGCCGACGACGCTCCTGGCGCTGATTGAGCAGGGCCTGAAGGTCTTTACCTCGATCATCAAGCGGTTGTTCCGCTCGCTCGCGCGGGAATTCAGGCTGCTCTATGAGCTCAACCGGCGTTATCCGGACGAGGAAGAATACCAACGCATTATCGACTGGTCGCCATCGCCGCAGGTGTTGCAGGCCGTCGAGCAGTTCAAGCAGCAATTGATGATGGGCCACAATGGCGGCCCGCCGATGGAGCCAGGAACTGGCGCCGGAGGTGGCGGCGCCCCGCAAGCTCCCGGAGCGATGGCCGGTGAGGCAATGGGCGGCGGTACCGCGACGGCATCCTCCGCAGGTGCTGCCGCCCAAGCCCCCCAGGCGCAACAGCCCGGTGGAGGGGCTGGCGGAGGCGGTGCCCCTCAGGAACTTCCGCCGCAGCTCGCCGTGCATCTCGAGCGCCCGACTATGGCCGGCGATTACGAATATGAGAACTGCGATATCGTGCCGGTTGCCGATCCGAGCCAGGTCACGGACATGCAGAAGATGGCCAAGGCGCAGATTATCGAGTCCAATATGGGCCACCCGAACATGAATACGGAGCAGGGCCTGCGCCGCATTTTCATAGCGGCGAACATCGAGGACATCGATCAGCTCATCAAGCCGACGCCGGAAGGCCCCGATCCGCTGATGCAGGCCAATGCCGAGGCCGAAGTGCAGAAGAAGAAGGCATCGGCGATGAAGGATCTGTCGATTGCCGAGAAGACCTCGGTCGAAACGCAATCGATCCATCAGCAAACGGCGATGGACCATGCGGCGGTGATGTCCGGGCATCTGGACCAGGATCAGGCGCTGGCCACCGAAACGCAGCGCTTGCAGAACGCCAAGACGGCGCATGAGGCGGCGCTTGCGGAGCGCGAGATGGCGCTGAAGGAAAAGCAGCAAGAGGCTGCTGAGAGAGGCGAGGCGGCATGAATGACGATCCATTCGGCATGAAGGCGATGCCGCTCTGCATCAATTGCAAGCATTGTGAAGCACAGAGTTATCTGCGCTGCGCGCCCGGCGCGACCACTGAATGGTATGAAAAACAGCTTAATTGCCTCGCCGCTTGCGGGTGGATTGATCCGACGACTGGGAATGTTGCTGAGACTCTTCCGTGCAGCGTGATGCGCTATTACGGGCCATGCGGATTTGCTGGTGGATTGCATGAGGAGCGAGGCGAGGCGGCATGAAGAATCTGACCCCGGAGCATTTGCGCTGCGTTCCGGCAACGTGTCCGGCCGTTTATGAGCTGACTGATGGGCGGCTGCTGATCGTGGGGAAGCGAGCCGAATTGCCAGGCATGGTTGGCGATGACGAATACGCTGTCACCATCGACTGCGCCTTGCTGGCGAATGTGAAATGAAACCCTCCCCCGAGGACTTCGAGCAGTGGCGCGCCTCGCTGGTCACCGAATGGTTCATGGACACATTCCTGAAAGCGGAGATGGCGCGCACCAAGCGCACCTATGAGCTTCGCGCCTGGGAAGGCGTTGCAGCGGATGAGGACTGGACGTCGTGCCGGGAGCGCTATGAGACGCTCGACTGGGTGCGCGGCATAGATATCACAGACATCGAAAAGACGATGGAGATGCAGGAATGACGGAAGGACGCGGTTTCGGGTTAGCACCCCTCAAGGAGGAGGGCACGATTGATGCGCATGGCAAGACTTATCGGCTCGGCGATCCTGGTTACGATGAATTGAAAGCGGAGTCCGATGCTCGCGCGAAGGCTTACGGCGACAAGTGCCGGGCTGAGGGAGACACTGGCGCATGAATGAAACGACCCCCGAGACGATTCCCGTCGCGACATGGGGTAACGCCCAAAGCGACGCGGCCGAGGCTGGATCGTTTCAGCCTGTTTATCTGAAAAACATGCTGGAGCCATGCACAAAGGAAGAGAGCGACGCATATCACCGCGCCCTTGGTGCGATAATGCCCGATGAAGCTGACCCCAACATCGTCGCCGAGGACCTCGTGCGCATTAACGATAGCGGCATCGTCCCGACTGAGTTCAAGGTGCTGGTGCTGCCGGACGAGAGCGAAACGCAGATCCGTGCGCGGCGCTCCAATATCGCCGTGCCGGAAGCTTATGCCGCGATGTATGCGCATGGGAGCGTGACGGGCCGCATTATCGCCATGTCGCCAGCCGCGTTCAGCTATCACGACTGGCCGGCCACCAGCCGCTTGCCCGTGATTGGCGAGCGGATCGTATTCGCGCGCTATGCCGGGATGCTGGTGGCCGGCAAGCCGGTGGTCAATGAGCGTGGCCATGAAGAGCCGCGCGAATACCGGCTGCTGAACGATAAGGATATCGTGGCGGTGCTGGAGTTTTAGGGATGAAATTTAGGATTGAAGTTGAGTGCATATTCCCTGGCAGCCCCCGACCTTGGGAGTGGCGAGTGTGGTCAGCGGAAGATGGTGATGATTTCTCCGAAGGCCCCCAAGTCACGGGATCGAGAATCACGGCGTCGGCTGCCTTGGATGAGGCCGTAATAACGATAACGATTGGCTTGCCATGCGCGACCTGATCTTCATCATCGTGACCTATGCCCTGCTGGTCATTTGCAGTTTCCTGATTGGCGCGTTCGCCACTGAGCTGGGCATGCGATGGAAGGGGCGCCGCATCAAGCAGCTTACGCCCGCTCAGGACCGATGGGGCGAGGTTGTGATCGTCCACAAATGGGCGATGCACAATAAATGGTATCTGGAAAACAGCTTCTTGAATGAAATGGCTCAAGTCGAGCACGCGCGGCTGATGCGCGATGAGCCGAACCTGACGTTGCAGCAGAATCTAGCGCAGGTCGAAGCGATCGTGCGGAAGAAATATCCGGGCGAGTTTCAGACGCTGCATTGAGATGACGGACCAAACTTGAGAGGACGACCCGCTTATCGCGGGTTTTTTAATGCCCATGGCAGATGAAGACGACGCCCCAGAGGGCGAGGACGAGGCCCAGGCGGCCGAAGGTGAAGACGGCGGCGATGAGCCGTCGCAGGTCGAAACCACCGCCCGTGAGCAGGGCTGGGCGCCGAAGGCCGAGTTTCGCGGCGATCCCTCGGATTGGATCGACGCCGACGAATATGTGAAGCGCGGCAATCCGGCGTATTTGCGCAAGCAGCTTGGGCAGACCGAGCGGCAGCTTCGCAAGCTGGAGCAGCAGCGCACGGCCGATCAGACCGCGTTCGAACAGCGCCTTACGAAGATGGAGACGCTGAACAAGGTCCAGCGCAAGAAGATGTACGGCGAGATCGAGGCCGCTCGCCGCGCTGCTGTCGAAGTTGGGGACACGGCGGAATATGACCGCCAAAACCAGATGGAGCAGCAGCTTTACGAAGCGGAGCAGGAGGCCGGGAAGCCTACCGCCAAGGAAGAGCCGGCGAAGGCCAAGGCGCCGCATCCTGATGTTGAGCGATGGGTGAGCGAAAACCCCTGGTTTACCAAAAGTAAGATGCTGAACCGGGCGGCCGAGGGCATCCACGAGCAGCTCATGGAAGACGAGCCGGGGTTGACGATAGCCGAAAACCTCGCCAAGACGCGCGCCGAGATAATCCGGCGCTTTCCCGAGAAGTTCAGCAAGACCCCTGCGGCCAAGAACGGCCATAGCGCGGTGGAGGCTGGGCAGCGCACCGCTGCCGCCCCGAAGGGCAAGGGCTTCACGGATATTCCGGGCGAAGAGCGCCGGGTGATGGAGGGCCACATTAAAGAGGGCCTGTACAAGGACAAGGCGGACGCCGCCGCAGCCTATTGGAGCCAATAGATGCAGATGCGGACGGTTGTCGTGCCTGTGCGACTGGAATGGCCGGCGCAGAGGGCAGATAGGGGCTGGGAAGTGCTTTATGAGATTGAGGTGCGGGCCAAAGAGATTAAGCGCGGAAGAACGTTGCGCGTGACGATCGATAGAAGCGAACGCCTGCATGACAGGATGGTGACCCTCATTGAGGGTTCTGTTGAAATTGGCAGATGGTGGGGAAGATGACCGATCTTGAAATCAGGCGCGGTCCAGGCCGGCCGCCGAAAGAGCCGACCATGCCGCCGCGCGCCCGTGCGGAAGAAACCAAGGCCGTGCGCCGCAGGCGTCAGGACATGGGCGTCAACTCGCATTTGCGGCTGTCGATCCCCGATCACATGAAGAACGATCCTCTCTATCGCTACCACTGGATAGCGGATCGGCCGGGGCGTCTTGAGAACAAGACGGTGCACGACGATTGGGATTTCGTGGAAGACCACGAGCTGGCCAAGGATGGCCGGCAGACCGGTGCCGGAACGCGCATCGAACGCCATGCGGGCGTCGACCAGTTCGGCAAGCCTTTGCGCTTTTTCCTGTGCAAGAAGCTGAAGGAATATGACGAGGCCGATAAGCGGAAAGAGAAGCTGCGGCTGGACGAGATGATGAAGCAGATCAAGCGCGGCAAGACGCCGGGCAACGATGGTCAGCCGATAGAGCGCGATGGCGCCTATGTCCCGGAAGCCGGGATCACGATCAAGGAAAACTACCAACCATAATCGGCCGCAGTCGGTTTCTCCGGGCAGCCGCTTTCTAAGGACAACTTGAATGGCAAATAGCAATTCGCCGTTCGGGCTTAAGCCCGTGCGGCATCTGCTTGGGCTGCCCATGAACGGTTCTGTGCAGCCCATGTACATCGCAGCGGACACGTCCGGTGCTTTGTTCATCGGTGACCCGGTGATCAAATTGGCTGCTGGCTCGAATGCCGCGCGCGTGCAGGCGCCGGGCGTTGGCGAGTTTGCAATCGGCACGCTGCCGGCCATCACCAAGGCGACGGTGGCAACTGGGCAACTTACCGGCGTCATCGTGGCGTTCGCAGCCAGCCCGGACAATCTCAATCTCGTCTATCGGCCAACGTTGACCGAGCGCATTGCTTTCGTGTGCTGCGATCCGTTCGTGGTGTTCGAACTTCAGGCTGATGGAGCGATCGCTGCGGCAGACATCGGGTTCAATGGTGCTCTCATTTACACGCAGGCCGGATCGACTTTCACGGGTCTTTCAGGCGTGGAGTTGAATTCGGCGACACTGAGCGCCGCCGCTACCCATCAGGTCAACATCCTGAAGGCTGTGAACCGCGTCGACAACGACACCACACTCACGCGAGCCAAGGTCGAGGTGCGCATCAATCTGCACACCGAGATGGGCATTTATCCCGGCACCGGCATTTAAGGAACCCTCCAATGGCTGAAAATATCAAACCCGCCTTGGATGATCCCAAGGCGGCACCCCCCGCGCCTACGAAGTTCAAGGCGGTCAAATCGTCCGGTCCATGGGGCGAGGTGCAGCAGATCCAGGCCAGCGGCACGACTTTCGCCGGGGCCACCCAGATCGAGGCTAGCTCGTTCTGGACGGTCTGCGATGTCGCGGCGAAAGATCAGGTGCAGGCCACCGAAAAGAAGAAGTTCAAGGACGTGCAACAGGGCGTCATCCTGCCTGTCGGCGCTGCCGTGGGCGACCTCGTCGAGCTGTACTTCACCGGCTACACGGGGCGCGTTTTTACGCCAGAAGGCGACAGCTTCACCTTCACCGACGAGAACGCCTCCGTCGACGTCGGCTCATCCGCACTATTCCGCAAAATCACAGAGAAAGGCTGGCGCTTCGTCGCCGGCTCTTGAGGGGAGTTGCTTAAATGCCAGGTGTAATCACTACGGGCAATCACCCGAAAGCTCTATGGCCCGGAATCCAACGTTGGTGGGGCCGGGAATATGCCAAGCACCCGAAATTCCACGCGGAAATCTTCGAAGTGAAGAGTTCCAGCAAAGCCTATGAGGAAGACGTTGAAGTCACCGGGTTCGGCCTCGCGCCGGTCAAGCCCGAAGGCGGCGATATCTCCTTCGACAGCGAGAGCCAGGGGCCAACGACGCGCTATACGCACGTTGCCTATGCGCTGGGCTACATGTGGACCTTCGAGGAGCAGCAGGACAATCTTTATGAGATCGTCGGGCGGCGCCGGACCACGGCCCTCGCCTTCTCCATGGAGACCACGCGCCAGATCGTTGCCGCGAATTTCTTCAACCGAGGCTTCACGGCAGGCTTCGTCTATGGCGATGGACAGGTGGCGTTCTCCGCCACGCATCCGACCGCCAGCGGCAGCCAATCGAACGTTCTGACGCCGGGCGCTGACTTCGCGGAATCGTCCTTGGAAGATCTGCTGATCCAGATCATGGACGCGAAGAATAGCCGCGGCCTCAACATCGCGCTTCGGCCGGTGGATCTGGTCATCCCGAACAACCTCATGTTCGAGGCAATCCGGGTGCTCAAATCCGAGTATCAGAACGACACCGCCAACAATGCGGTGAACGCGGTGCGCACGGCCGGTCTGCTCGGCAAGGCTCCGATCGTCAATCCGTATCTGACCGACACCGAGGCATGGTTCGTCAAGACCAATGCTCCGGCGGGGTGGACGTTCGAAAACCGTGCCGAAATGGACTTCGACAAGGACAACGATTTCAACAGCAAGAACCTGAAAGCAGCGTCCTACATGAGATTTTCGGTTGGACAGACCGACTTCCGGGGCGGGTTTGCTTCGCCGGGAGCTTAAGACTTAACGTCGAATACTGAGGGCGCTTCGGTAAGTCCGGAGGCTCTCAGCTTGAATGCTTTCATGGGGATCTGAATATGGCTGAGAAAGTGCTTGAGAAGATCGGCGGCACCAGCGGGCATGGCACGTTTGAAGTCGTCGATACGGATGGCGTTGTCGGGATTAGGCTGAATGGCGAAGCGGCTGCCGTAGGGCAATTGGTGGAATCCACGGTGCTCGTTGGTGCTGCCGTGGCACTCACGACGGCCACCGCCGCCAATGTCACTTCCATTTCGCTGACCGCTGGCGATTGGGATGTTTGGGGGAACGTGTGGTTCAATCCGACCACAACCGCAAACATTACAATCCACCAGGGCGCCATCAATACGACAACGGCGGCGTTGCCGACCGCTCCGGGCGCCGGGGCTATTTTCAAGAACATGCTTGTCGCCGGGCAGGTGCCGAACGTGATCTTTGGGGGGCCTGTCGGGATGATACGCCTATCGCTCGCCGCCACGACCACGGTGTTCCTGGTGGCCCAGGCAACGTTCACGATCGCCGCGCTTGGTGCCTACGGCTACATCGGCGCTCGCAGACGCGCATAGGGAGCACTGATCGATGGTTGCAGCTATCCAGGTGTTGGAGGACGGCATCAGCAATGTCGTCATCCTTTTCACCAGTGACGGGGACGCCGAAGACGGCGTGCTGAAAGTTGACGTGTCGGCGCTCGACCCGCCCTGCGCTCGTCTGCGCATCATGAAGGCGAAATGGGGCGTGAGCGCCGGGACGACAGGCGTCAGCGTCTTATGGGACGCGGACACGGATGATCTCGCCTGGCAGTTTCCTTCCGAGACATCCGGCGATGTTGAATTCGTCGATATTGGCGGGTTGCAAAACCCTCAATCCAATGGGTGGACCGGCGATGTGCTGTTCACCTCTGAGGCGGACACGATCTACACCATCGTGCTTTGGATGAAGAAGAAGCCGGACTAATGCCCCTTCGCCACACGACGCGGCCGGGCGACTGGCTCTACAATTGCCAGCGCTGCGGCTGGACGATCTACGGGAGCGAGGCGCGCCAGGAGTGGACGGGCTTGCGCGTTTGCTCGAAATGCTTCGACCCTCGCCACCCGCAAGACTTCGTGCGCGGCGTGCGCGACGATCAGACCGTGCCCTTCGCTAACCCGCCCGGCCCGCCGCACTTTCTCGACACAAACGAAGTCCAGCCCGAGGATTTGTGATGGCATTGTCAGGCTCGAGCGACTTTAGCCTCAACGCGCGTGAGGTGATCACCGCGACCTTGCGCAAAATGGCCGTGTTGGGCGTGGCGCAGGTGCTCGACGCCGATGAGGCCGAGGACTGCCGCATCGAATTGAACACCATGCTCAAGGGCTGGCAGCGACACGGGCCGCATCTGTGGAAGACGGAAGAGGGCACGATCCCGCTGCTCGCCAACACCGCCTCTTACGATCTGAGCCTGACGCTCAATCCCTTGCGCATCATGTCGATGCGCTACCGCGACGCTCAGTTGCGCGATCTGCCCATGCGACTGTTCACGCGCGAGGAATATTTCGACCTGCCGCTGAAGACGTCGACCGGCATTCCGACCCAGTATTATTTCGACGCGCAGCGATCTGCGCCGACCGTCTATGTCTGGCCGCTGCTCACCACCGTCACCACCGAGGTGCTCACCGCGACCTATCAGAAGCGCATGGACGATATCGACGACCTGAGTAATGACATCGATATCACCCAGGAGAATTACGACACCCTCATCTACGCCTTCGCGGCGCGGCTGCTCGACGATTACGGGGTGGAGGGCGAGGTGGCCAAGCGCATTATCGGGCGCTCGCAAGGGCTGCTTGACGACGCCATGAGCTTCGACCGCGAGGACGTGGTGCGCTTCGTGCCGGACTATGGCTCGCGGCCGTATTGATGGCTGAGGAAATGACAAATCCGGTTGGTCCGTTCACGGTGTGGACGAATTACGGCTGCTATGAAAATTGGAGATGGCAGGATTTCGAGACGCTGAAGGAAGCAGTCGAGTTTGCCGGCTCGAATATGTCCACCATCAGTTGGACCATCACGAAACCGGTCAATTATTCCGTGATCGAGGTGGGTGAATAGATGCCACCCCTGCCCCTCGTCCTGCCCGCTGCCTCCACCATCGGCCGCGACGCTCAAGTTGCGACCGCGCGGCTGATTAACGGCTACCCTGAGTTCGGCGGCGAGGACGCCAAGTCGCCCTTCGCGCTCTATGGCGCGCCGGGGCTGACGCGCTGGGACAATGGGGCGTTTACCGGCGCTGAGCGTGGCATGATCGAATTGTCCGCGAACCAGCTTATCGCGGTGCTCGGTAATCAGATCGTCTCGTTCGATCAGGGTGCCAACGGCACGGTGCTGGCCAATCTGGTGGGAAGCGGCCGGGTGTTCATGGCGCTCAATCGCGCCTCACCGCCGCAGATCGGCATCGTCACCAATGCCGGGCAATATTATGTGCTGCAAGCGGGCGTGCTGACGCTCAATACCGATCCGGACCTGCCCGCGCCGAACAGCATCGATTATCTGAGGGGGCGGTTTCTTTACGGCATCAACGCCATGGGGCGCGTTTACGCCTCCGATGCCGATAATGGCACCTCCATCAACGCGCTGGCCTTCGGCGATATCAATTCGAACGCTGACGGCCTCGTGCGGGTAATGGTCAATGCGGGGTTCTTCTACGCCTTCGGAACCAAGAGCCTGGAAATCTGGCAAGCAGATCCATCGCTCGCCGGTCAGCCCTTCCCGTTCTCTCCCGTGCAGCAGGACATCGAATACGGGCTGACCGGCCCGCATACGGCGGCGAAATTCGAAAAGGCGCTGATCTGGGTCGATCAGAACCTGATCGTGCGCTATGGCCGCGACGGCGGCGCTGACCGGGTTTCCAATCATGCGGTCGAGCGCTCCATCGCGGGCTTGTCGATGGCCGATCAGGCGCTGATGGTCGGATCGGTGCATTCGTTCCAGGGGCACGAGACCTATACGCTCAAGGGGGCGAACTTCACCTGGTGCCTGGACCTGCCCTTCGCCAAGAAGGCAGGCTTTGACCGCGCCTGGTATGAGCGCAAATCCTATCCGAACGACCGCTGGCGGGTGAATTCGTCAATCCTGTTCAATGGCCGGTACATCATGGGGGATGAGGGGAACGGGCGGCTCTATGCGCTCAACCCGGACGACTTCACCGAGAACGGCAACGACCACGTGCTGGAGATCTGGTGCCCGCATTCGCACCGCTTCCCTGAGCGGCTGATTGCTGACGGTTTCGAACTCGACATGGTGTCCGGCGTCGGGCTCAATTCGTCCGACGCATGGAACGCCGACCCGGAAATCATGGTCGGCATCAGCGACGATGGCGGCAAGACCTTCGGCGGCGAGCGCCGGGCGATCATCGGGCGGCAGGGGGAATTCCAGCAGACTATCCGGCTCAACAAGTGGGGGCGCTGTACGAAGAAGGGGCGAATTTGGCGCATTCGCGCCTCGGCGGCGGTGCTTAAGGCGATCAACTCGGCGGCGCTACACGCAAGGCCAACGCGCTGATGGCTAAATGCTTGGCCTGCTTGGATGGCGGCAAGGTCTGCGAAGATCATCCGGACAGGGTTTGGCCGAATGGCTGCGATTGCGGTGGCGCCGGCATGCCTTGTCCTCGCTGCTGTTCTCCTGTGCCGCAAGATGGCACGCACAGCATAGCCGAGGCGTTCACGCCTGATTGGAAGCGCCGCTGATGGCCGGGATTATTCGTCCGCAAAATAAGCAGATTATCGATCCGCAAACCAACCGCCTGACCCTGGAGTGGGACGCCTATTTCGCGCGTCTGGAGGCGCTGGCCACATCGGGTGGAGGCGGAGGCGGTGGGGGCGTCACGACCTTTGAGGGAAGGTCTGGCGCCGTCGTTGGTGTGGTCGGAGATTACGACGCCAGCGAGATTACCAACGTTCCGGCCGGCACTATCGCGGCAACGGATGTGCAGGGCGCGCTGGCTGAACTGGACGGTGACATCGCGGGGAAGCAGGCGGCGGACGCGACGCTGACGGCGCTGGCGGCTTTCAATACCGATGGATTGCTGACGCAAGTCGCGGCGGATACTTTCGCTGGGCGAACTCTAGCGGCTCCGGCTGCCGGCCTCACGATCACCAATCCGGCTGGCATAGCGGGTAATCCGACTTTCGCTCTCGCCAACGATCTGGCGGCGGTAGAAGGGCTCAGCACCACGGGGCTGGCGGCAAGGACCGCAGCGGATACATGGGCTACGCGCACGCTGACCGGGCCCGCCGCAGGCATCGGCGTGACCAACGGCGACGGCGTCTCCGGCAACCCTACACTGGCGCTGGCGAATGACCTGGCTGCCGTCGAGGCGCTCAGCGGCACTGGCCTTGCTGCGCGGACGGCGGCCGATACATGGGCGAGCCGGACGCTGACGGGCCCGGCGGCAGGCATCAGCGTTACGAATGGCGGCGGTGTGGCGGGCAATCCAACGCTCGCCCTCGCGAATGACCTCGCAGCGCTTGAAGGGCTTGGGGCGACTGGCATCGCCGTCCGCACGACGACGGACACATGGGTGCAGCGTACGCTGGCAGCGCCCGTTGCAGGTCTTTCCATCACCGATCCAGGAGGCGTGGCTGGGAACCCTACCTTTGCGTTAGCCAATGATATCGCGGCGCTGGAGGGCTTGGCATCGACCGGTATTGCGGTTCGTTCTGCCGCCGATACCTGGCTACAGCGCTCGGTTGTGGGCGGTACGGCAATCACCGTCACCAATGGCGACGGTGTTTCCGGCAATCCATCCGTCGCGATCACGGCCGGCGGCGTCGGCACGACACAGCTTGCCGACAATGGCGTCACCATGGCGAAGCTGGAGGATGCCGGGGCCTATACGATCCTGCTGCGCAATGCCGGCACGACTGGCGATCCGGCTTACACCAAGATCAGCGCCTTGACCGACGCATCGGCATTCGGGACCGGCGACAAGCTAGTAATCGAGGAATCGACCGGCGAGCTGCGCAAGATCGATTTCGACGATTTGCCGGGCGCGACCGGCGGCGGCGCATCGCCCGGTGATTTCCAGCGCTTCGATGCCGACGACACCTGGAACAAGCCTAGCGGCTTTGGCGCCGGCAGCGTCGTCTT
>Ga0193752_1000540_pt1 | contig 35714 bp, 26 predicted proteins | sample H1c1metaG_FD_144924 | JGI IMG/M metagenome (GOLD analysis project Ga0193752, IMG submission 144924) | Soil microbial communities from a riparian zone of the East river system, Colorado, United States - H1c1 | ecosystem: Environmental > Terrestrial > Soil > Riparian zone | place: USA: East River... | reverse complement strand
AGTGGAAGAAAGCGCGCTCATCTCGGCGACATCAGCGCCAGCAACAAAGGCTTTTTCGCCAGCGCCGGTGACGATGACAACCCCGGTAGCATCGCGAATAGCAACTTCGCCAATGGCCAGCTCGAGTGCATCGAGTGTGGCGCGATTGAGTGCGTTGAGAGCAGCCGGACGATTGACGGTGATGCGACTGATCGCACCATCATGCTCAAGAAGAACGGGTGGAGAATCAGTCATGACAGGCTCTCCTGTTGGTACGCCGCAGCTCTTCTCTAGTACGCCGCAGGCAACCGCGACGCCACCAGCTCGGTTAAATCGCGACGGATGACGCGCAAGCCGTCACGCGAGGCGCCGCCGGGCGCGAGGAGTGCGCGGAGCGTACGCTTTGGTACGTGAGCACACCCCGCAGCGCGCGGTGGCGGATCGCGCGGCGGATTGCGCCGTCAGGCGCCGAGATTTAAACACCACCGCATGGCGCGTGAGACGCCACGCGAGGCGCCGCCGGGGCCGAGGAGCGCGCGGAGCGTACGCTTTGGTACGTGAGCACGCACCGCAGGCCGCGGTGGCGGATCGCGCGGCGTATCGCGCGTCAGGCGGCGGTGTTTTGTGGGCGATGCTGGAATTGAACCAGCGACTTCCTCCGTGTGAAGAAGGCACTCTACCTCTGAGTTAATCGCCCTGGATCGCCGGGCTAAATACCAGCCCGGCTCCGGAATCGCAATGGTTACGAGCTTACTTGCTCTGCGCTTCGCCGAGCTTCGCCCGCAGCAAGTCCCCGAAGGTACCGAAGCCCTGCTTTGCAGCCTCGCGACGGTAGTTCTTCACTGCCTGGCGCTCCTCGTCGATTTGCATCGCCTTCACGGAGCACTTGAGCGAGCCGTCTCGATCGATACCGATGATCTTCACTTCGAACTCGGAGCCGACCGGGAACTTCTTGCGCAAGTCAGTCCCACGCTCAGTCCCCGTTTCGCTATTCGGAATGAACGCGCGACCACGACGCCCGACCGTGCCGACGACTCGCGCGAGCAAGACGCGCGGCTCGACCTTCTCGATCTTGACCTTGACGTTGGCGCCTTGCCGGAGACTCCGCGCAGTCGCGTCGTCCTTCGTCATGGTGCCCGCTTCGAAGTCCGCAATCTCAGCCGACGAGAGCTTCGACAGCGAGATGCGACGCGCGCGACGATCGACGCGATCGACGACGACGTAGATCTCTTCGCCTTCGCGCACCGCTTGATTGCCGTGCTTGAGGTCCTTGCCGAGCTCCGTGATGTGCAAGAGACCTTCGATCTCCGGCACGATCTCGACGAATGCACCGAACTCGGTCGCACGCACGACCTTGCCCTTGTGCACGTTGCCTTCGCTCAGCGCGGCTGCATGCGCATCCCACGGATCCGGCAAGAGCGCCTTCACCGACAGGCTCACGCGAGTCAGCCGTTCTTTTTTCCCGGAGTCGCGCTTCGCGTCACCACCGACGCGCAACACCTGCACGTCGATCTCATCGCCAACCTTCGCGATGCTGCTCGGCTTCACGCCGAACGCGAACGACAGCTCGCTCTGATGCACGAGACCTTCGACGCCGCCGATGTCGACGAACAAACCGAAGTCGCGCACCGCCGTCACGCGGCCCTTGAACTTCTGGCCGGGCGTGAGCGAGCGCAAGAAATCCTTCGTCTTGCGGCGCTGGAGGCGCTCCAAGATCGAACGGCGACTGACGATCAAGTCCTTGCTGCCGGCGCGCGACGCAGGAAGCAGGAACTCGAGCTTGTGGCCGACGAAGTCGAGCGGATCGCCGATGTCTTCGAGCGCCATCGCGCTCGCCGGGCAGAACGCGCGCAGACCTTCGACGAGCACGTCGAAACCACCGCGATTGAACCCGTACACGACGCCGTGCACGCGCTTGTGCTCGTGACGCTTGCGCTCGAGGCGCTCACGCACACTGCGACCCTCGATGATGCGATTCAGGATCGCGACGTGGCCGCTCTCCGAAACAGCACCCACGCGACCCTTGAAGACTGCGCCGAGCTTCGGCGGCTCGGGCTTTTCCAGCGGAGCTTCGGCAATGCCGGGCTCGGTCTCGTCGTCATGGTCGTCATCGAGGTCGTCGTCCGCGGCAGCAAACGTCTCGCCGCTCGCGGTCGTCAATCCTGTCGACCCCGTGGATTCGGTGTGCTCGGCCGGCGCCGCAGCATGCTCGGGCTCGGCGTGCGCGACATGAGGCTCCGACGCTTCGGGAGCCGCAGCTGTAAGCGGCGCAACATCAATATCCCCGTTCGCCGTGCTCTCAGCAGGCGCTGGTGGCTCGACCGGCGGCTGGCTCATCGTCTCGATGCCGCTCGGCGTGTGCTCACCCGTCAGCGTCGTTGCAACTTCACTCGCGCCGAGCTCGCTCGGTGCGGCAATGTCACTCGCGCCGAGCTCGCTCGGTGCGGCAATGTCACTCGCGCCGAGCTCGCTCGGTGCGGCTAGATCACCCGCAACGGTTGCAGCTTCACTCGACGGATCACCGCTCGCTAGCTCCGCATGTTCAACTGGCGGCGCAGGCAGAGGCGGCACGTCGCGAGGCTCGTATTCGTCCGCAATCGCAATCGCCTTGCCGAACAAGTCGACGACGATCACGCCATAGTCGACGCGCTGCACGCGGCCCGCGACGACTTCGCCGACGGCAAACGCATGACGCTTGCCACCGCCCTGTGCACCTGTGAAGAAGTGCGCGAACGGCGCGTGCGATTCCTTCTTCTTGTTGCCGACATCGGGACCACGCGGTGCAACCGCCTCGGCACCCTCGCCCGCTGCAGTCACTTCACCGCTGGGCGTCCCGTCCTTGCGCTTGCGGCGACGGCGACGCTTGCGCTTCGCCTTTGTCGGATCGCCAGTCGCGGCGCCCGCAGCGTCATCGCTTCCGCCTGCATTCGCCGGCTCGTCTGCGCCGCCTTCACCATCTGCGCTGGCTTCGCCGTCAGCGTCGCCGTCGTCTTCACCGACTTCGGCATCGCGACCAGCTGCGAGCGGAGTCGCCTCTGCTGTTTCTGTCCGCGTCGCATCGGATGCGCTCGGTTCGGCTGCATCCGATCCCGCACCGGACGCTTGCGGCACCGGCTCGGATGGACCTGCTTCACCTTCCGGTGCTGCAGACGTTGAAGGACTGCTCGACAGCCCGCCACCATTTACTGATGAGGCGGGGGCTGCCAGCACAGGCGCCTGCGGCGCTTCGGGCTGAGTCTGCTCGGAGGTTTCTGCCATGACCTAACGGTGCGCACGCTCGCGGAGAGTGCGGCAGCCTAGGTCGGCGGCAGGCTCGGGTCAAGGCGCTCGAAACAATGGAGTTTTGTAACCGCACGGCGCGCCGAAGGGATGGACCGGCGCGCCGTGCGATGCGTGCATCACACGAACGCTCGCTCAGAGAGCGAACGGGTAACGAACGCGGAGCTGTGGTGTCGCAAACTGAGGAAACTGTGCGCCGCGCAGCGCGCGCGCCATGCACGAGCCCTGGGGTGTGCCTGCAAACGCGCCTTCAATAGTTACGTACGTCACGCGCCCCGCCCCGGAGACTGTGACATTTGCGGTGGTCCGGCCGTGCGCGCCTGCAGCGCAGCTTTGGAGCTGGCCGCGCACGCTCTCGAGCCCGTTTTGAACCTGCGTGCGCGACAAATCTTGCTGCAGGTTCTGCGATGTTGCAGCGACCGGTCGTGCAGTTAAGCTGGCCGCCGGTGCGACGGCGCGCGTTGCGGCCGGCGAAGCCGTGGCAGTCGTGACGCTCGGAGCGGCTGGCTTCTCTTCCAGTACCTTGGCCGAGACTGCGGGTGCGGGTGCGAGCACACGCGCAGCGCGACGACGGCCGCGCGCGGTGCGGATTTGCTCTGCGACTGGGGTCGCCGGCGTCGCCGAAGTGGTCGGCTCGGTCGCTGTGGCACCAGCCTGCTCGACACTCGCTTCGTTCTGCGCGGACTCGACAATCTGCGGCGTCGTGTGAGCTGCTTCATGGACATGCGCCCGTGACGCGACTGCGGGTGCGAGTACGGGTGCAGCCGCTTGTGCGATTTCGGCTGACGCAGGCGAAGCCTCGGTTGTTGCAGCCTGCAGCTGCGGCTGGATCGACACGGCCGAAGCACGCTCCGCCCCCGTCCAGTTCGCGACTGCCGAGAGCGCATGGCGCTCGACGTGATAGACCGCGCCGACGTAGCCAGCACCGATCAACACGACGCCGCCGAGCGTGATCAACATCGGCTTCAACCACGGCCGCTTCGACGGCGCGGGCGGCATGAGCGACGAACCCAAAAATGGGTTCGCGAAATCGAGACTCAAGTCGGCGATGCGAAGCTCAGCGCGATCCGACCTGTCGGGAAGTTTGCCGTAGAACGGCTGCACTGCACTGGGCACGATCACCGGCTCTGCAGCTGGTGGCGGCGGAAGCGGTGTCGGCGTTCGGAGCGCGCTCCAATCCAGCTGCGATTCCCCGAGGCGCTTGCTGAACGCGCCACTGGTTACACCGCGCGCCTCCGGCGGCGAAAGCTCGGCGAGCTCTGCTGCGGTCAATGCGCCGATGTTCTCCACCGGCATTGGAGCTCCAATCTGCACGCCGTTTACAGGCGCGACAGCCAACCTCGGAGTCGGACGATCTTCCTCGCGCGTATGTTTTCGCGCGGTCGCGGCACTGCCGCTCTCAGCTTCAGATCCGATGCGAGGGCTCATGGAACACTCCTGCCAGTACTGGCTTTCCTCATTCTAATTTCACCCCTTTAAGAGAGCGCGACGCGCTCCAAGTTGCGTACCCATCCTAGGATGCACCCCTCGTGCCACGGCGGATACTGAGCAGTTTCGTAAGTAGATGTTTGTGTGTTCGACGCTCCTACCTAGGTGGTGCGGCGCGTCGCACAGGTTGCGCAACCAGCTCTGCGCACAACTAGTCATTCGAGAGGCCGAGCCCTATCGTCAGAAGAGTGCACGACGACGAACGGCGAGACGGGCCGCGGACGCCGATCGAGCTGAAGGTCGAGTACAAGCGACTCAACTCGTTCTTCGCCGATTACACGAAGAACATTAGCCGCGGCGGCACATTCATTCGGACGGATCGTCCGCTTCCGATTGGAACGGACTTCGTGTTCAAGCTCGGCATCCCGACGCTCACAGAGCCGGTCGTGCTGACGGGCAAAGTGCAGTGGGTGATCACGCTCGAGCAGGCGACCGGCAATCAAGAACCGGGCATGGGCATCGGCTTCATCTTCGAAAGTGAAGCGCAACGCCAGCGAGTGCTCGGCGTGGTCGAACGCTTGATGCTCGATCAGCTGGGTCCGGTCCTGTACGACAAGCTAATGACGCATCGCCCCCGTTAATTTCGGCGCGCGCGATGGTTACGTTGCTTGTGTTCGCGAGCCGCGCCGATGGCGCGAGCAGAGCGCGAACGGCCCTCATTGATTGACAGCCTGCAGGGCGCGGGCTACCAGACAGACCCCCGAGTTTCCGTATGGAACGACCAGTCTCAGAAATTCGAGAAACCCTCTCCGACCTCCAACAGCGGCTGGAAGCGCTGGGGAGGTATCTTTGACGTCGACGGGTTACGCCGAAAGCTCGACGGTCTGAACGACCGTTCGCAACGCGAAGGCTTCTGGGAAGACCAAGACGCCGCGAAGCAGCTGATGAGCGAGCGTTCGGGGTACGAGCAAACGATCGGCCGCTTCGACAAGCTTCAAGGCGATATCCGAGACCAAGCCGAGCTGCTCGAGCTCGCCCTCGGCGAGAACGACCAATCGGTCGTGAACGACGTCGCGGATCAACTGGCTGCGCTCGAGAAGCGCACACGCGAGATCGAGCTCGCGCGCATGTTGTCCGGGCCGCAGGATCGCGCGGATGCGATCGTGTCGATCAGCCCGGGTGCAGGCGGAATCGACGCGCAAGACTGGGCCGAGATGCTGATGCGCATGTACCTCCGCTGGTGCGAGCGCAAAGGCTTCAAGACCGAGGTCCTGAACCTTCAACCGGGCGACGACGCCGGTGTTAAGGAATGCACGTTCTCGGTGTCAGGCCCGTACGCATACGGGTTTCTGCGCGCGGAAAATGGCGTGCACCGCCTGATTCGCATCAGCCCGTTCGATTCGAACGCGCGCCGTCACACCGGCTTTGCGGCGGTGCTCGTGGTTCCCGACCTCGGTGAAAACACCGATGCGATCGAGATTCGGCCCGAAGACTTGAAGACCGACACGTATCGGTCGGGCGGCGCGGGCGGCCAGCACATCAACAAGACCGAGTCGGCGGTACGCATCACGCACCTTCCGACCGGGATCATCGTCGCCTGCCAGAGCGAGCGCTCGCAGCACAAGAACCGCTCGACCGCGATGAAGATGCTCGCCGGCCGGTTGTTCGAAAAGCAGCGCCAGGACCGCGAGGCCGAGTTCGCCAAGAACTACACGAGCAATCAGATGGCGATCGGCTTCGGTTCGCAGGTCCGCAGCTACACGCTGCAACCGTACACGATGGTCAAAGACGAGCGGACCGACCACAAGTCGACGAACACGCAAGAAGTGCTCGACGGAGACCTCGATGAGTTCATCGAGGCGTACTTGCTCAAAGCAGCGGATGGTCGTAGGGCCGAAGCGGCGAAAGAGGAGTCCAGCTAGTGGCTAGCGAAGAAGAGCTGATCGCCGCGCGACGCAAGCATGGAAGCGAGCTCGCGCAGGCCGGGACGCAACCTTATCCGAGCGGCTACGAGGGCGACGACAAGTTGCGGCGCGAGGTCGTGGCGATCGCGAACGACGAAGCCCGCCGAGCCCAGCTGCCGGGCGAAGCCGATTTGCCAGCAGACGCCCAGAGCTACCCGCTCTACGGCCGCGTGATGGCGAAACGCGGACCGTTTCTCGTGATTCAAACGCCCTACGGCAGTGCGCAAGCGCTCGTGCGGCCCGAGCACCTATCTAAGGAAGACGCCGCCCAGTACGAGGCGATCGACTTGGCCGATCACGTGCTCGTCGAAGGCCCACTCCTGAAGACTCGGACCAACGCGCTCACCGTGAAGGCGTTGAAGTACCAGCACCTCGGCAAGGCGCTCCTGCCGCCGCCGGCCAAGTGGCATGGCCTGACCGACGTCGAAAAGCGCTACCGCGAGCGCTACGTCGACCTCTTCGCGAACCCGGAAATCGCAGAGGTGTTTCGCGCGCGCAGCCTGATCACCACGGCGCTGCGGCTCTTTCTGACCTCGCACGACTTCCTCGAAGTCGAGACGCCAATCCTCCATCCGCTCGCGGGTGGTGCGACTGCGCGTCCGTTCGAGACGCATCACAACGCGCTCGATATCCCACTGTTCTTGCGCGTCGCGCCAGAGCTGTACCTCAAGCGGCTCTTGGTCGGAGGGCTCGATCGCGTGTTCGAGCTCGGCCGCATCTTCCGCAACGAAGGCGTGAGCACGCGCCACAACCCCGAGTTCACCATGCTCGAGGCCTATTGGGCATACGCGACGTGGGAGAGCTGGATCGAGCTCGTGCCCCCACTCGTCCGTTCCGTCGACGCGCAGCTGCGCGAAGCGTTCCCGCGCTTCGCAGCCGAGCGTACGACCGAGTTTCAAAAGCCGTGGGCCCGCGTCAGCCTGCGCGAGGCGATCTGTGATCGAATCGAGCGCGCGGGCAAGGAAGACGTTCCGCCGACGCGCTGGAGCGAGGTGCTGACCTCGAACATGACCAGCGCCGCGCCGAGGAAAGTCGACGTGCGCGAGGTCGTGTTCAGCGAGCGACAGCTGACGACGGCGGTCGATACCATACTTCCAAGACTGGAGCCGCCGGCGCGCGAGCTGCTGACCAAAGACCGCAGCTACGGCTCGCAGGTCTACGCGCTGTTCGAGCTCATCGTCGAACCGGAGCTGACCCGCCTGTACCGCACCGAAGACCAGTCGAAGGCGGTCCCCGTGTTCATCACCGAGTTTCCAGTCGAGAACTCGCCGCTCGCGCGCAAGAACGACAAAGACCCGCGCTGGGTCGACCGCTTCGAGCTCTACATCGACGGGCGCGAGGCCGGAAACGCGTTCAGCGAGCTGAACGATCCGGACGATCAAGCGGAGCGCTTCCGCGAGCAGCTCGCCGCCAAAGAGCGAGGCGATGCAGAAGCGATGGCGTTCGATCACGACTACATCCGCGCGCTCTCGCACGGCATGCCGCCGGCCGCGGGCATCGGAATCGGGATCGACCGGCTCGTGATGTCGCTGTGCGGACAGGCTTCGATTCGCGACGTGTTGCTGTTCCCGTTGCTGAAGCCGGAGCCGCGATGAGCGTACCCGCGCAGTCGACGCCGGCCGCTGCACCCCCGGCGGAGGGCCGCGCAAACCCGCCGTTCAAGCTCGCGTACACGTACGCTGTCTTCAGCTGGCTCGTCCTTGGCCTCACGATCTTTTACGGGGTCCGCTACGAAGCGACGCTCGTTCGGTCGGCGATCGATCGGTTGTTCGCACTGCGCACGCTGGGCACGTTGCTCGGGCCGCTCATGGTCGAAGCGATGCTGTCCGGCTTCGTCCTGATCCAACACTTGCGACGCCAGCGCAACGGCCTCGGTCGCGCGCGCTTCGTCTGGCTGGGCGCCGGCGGGTTGTTACACGGCTCCGGCGCGGCGCTCGCAGTGGCGATGCTCGCGCTCTACTCGAAACACGACGACTTGGTCTCGGGCTTTGGCGTCTCGCTTCCACGCACCCAGCTCGCGTTGATGGGACTCGGGCTCACCTGCGCCGTGTTCGGCCGCGTGCTGACCTCGATCTGTTCGATCGCGGCCTGGTCGCTGCTCAGCCCGCGCACGCGCGCTCGCGTCTGGCTCGTGTTCGACGCGCTCCTGGCCTGCGCGACCGTCGCCGCGATCGTGTACTTGCCGAGCCAACCGACGACGGCATCGCCGCGTTCGCTCGGCTTGCCGATCTTGCGTCACGTGATCACGACCGTGTTCGTGATTCGGCTCGCGTCCCGTTCGATCCCGTGGATCATGAACACGATCGAGCGCGGTGGCTTTCGGCTGCTCGTCGCGACGCGGCACCTGCGATCGAAAAAGAGCGGCTTTCTGACGGCGATCTCGGTGTTGTCGATCCTCGCCGTGACGCTCTCGTCGTGCGCACTGATCACGACGATGTCGGTGATGGGCGGCTTCCGCAACGACTTGAAGCGCAAGATTCTCGGCAACAACGCCCACATCGTGATCGATCGCGATCACGGCTCGATCGAGGGTTGGGCGCCGCTCGTGAAGTCGGCGTTCGAGACGCAAGGCGTGACCGGCGCTTCACCCTATGTGAGCGGCGAAGTCATGTTGTCGAGCGCGTCGAACCTCGCCACGGCGGTGCTGCGCGGCGTCGAGCCGGAGACCGTCGGCAAGGTGAACGACCTGCCGAAGAACCTGAAGACCGGCAAGCTCGAGTATCTCGATCACCCGGAGCAGCTGCTCGACTTGCCGCCCGAGGCGTTTGGCGGGCTCGTGCAGATGCAAGGGCCCGTGTTCAAGCCGAAGAAGCGCGACGCGGATTCGAAGATCGCGAAGCCGGATTTGGAGCAGGCTCCGAGCAAAGAGCAGCTCAAACAGGAGCTCGCGACGCAGCGCGAGGAGCTCGACAAGAAGCTCAAAGAGCTCGACGCGTTTTTGCGCAAGGAAGAGGCCAACGCGCCTCCCAAGTCGCGCGACGTGCTGCCCGGCATCATCATCGGCCAAGAGCTCGCGCGCGCGCTGCGCTTGTACCTCGGCGACGAAGTGAACGTGGTCGCGCCGCTCGGTGGACTCGGGCCCTCGGGTCCAATGCCGAAAGCGCGCGCGTTTCGCGTGGCGGGCATCTTCTACAGCGGCATGTACGAGTACGACATGAAGTTCACGTACGTGTCGCTCTCGACGGCGCAGCGCTTTTTGAACCTCGGGCACGCGATCACCGGCATCGAGATCAAAGTTGCAAACACCGACGCCGCACCCGCGATCGCGCACTCGCTGCCACCCAAGCTGCAGCGGCCCGAGCTGCGCGTCCGCGATTGGCAAGAGCTGAACAGCCGCTTGTTCGGTGCGCTCGCGCTCGAGAAGCTCGCGATGTTCATCGCGCTCGGCATTGCGATCCTCGTGGCGAGCTTTTGCATCGCTGCCACTTTGACATTGATGGTCCAAGAGAAAGGACGCGAGGTCGCGATCCTGAAGGCGATGGGCACGAGTGACCGCTCAGTGGTCGGCGTCTTCATCATCGAGGGCGGCTTGATCGGCGTCCTCGGGGCCGCATTCGGCCTGTTCCTCGGCTACATGGTCTGTTTCGCCGCCGAGCACTTCGGAATACGCATGAACCCCGAGGTGTACTATATGGACCGTTTGCCGGTTCACATCGATCTGATGGAAGTCACCCTGACTGGCGTGGCTGCAGTGGCGGTCTGCCTTCTCGTAACCGTCTACCCCGCGCTTCTCGCAAGTCGTCTTCGGCCGGTCGACGCGTTGCGTTACGAATGACATGACCACTCCGCTCGTCGTCGTCGACAAGGTCAAGAAGAGCTTCGTGCACGAAGGTCGCGAAGTGCCGATTTTGAAAGGCATCGACCTCGTGATCGAGGAAGGCGAGATGCTCTGCATCGTCGGGCCTTCTGGTGCGGGCAAGAGCACCCTGCTCCACATGCTCGGCACGCTCGACCTACCGAGTGAAGGGACGATCCACTTCCAAGGCGACAACATCACCGCCTACTCGAGCACACGCCTGGCTGAGTTTCGCAACCAGCGCATCGGATTCGTCTTTCAGTTTCATCACTTGCTGCCGGAGTTCACCGCGCTCGAGAACGTGACGATGCCCGGGCGCATCCGCGGCACCAATCTGGCTGAGATCGAGGCGCGCGCACGCACCTTGCTGGAAGAGGTCGGGCTTCGCGAACGGCTCACGCATCGACCGGGTGAACTGTCGGGCGGTGAACAGCAGCGTGTCGCATTGGCGCGCGCGTTGATCATGAGTCCGAAGCTCGTGCTCGCGGACGAACCGACCGGCAATCTCGACACGAATACTGGCTCAGCCATGCACGAGCTCCTGTTCAGGCTGAACTCGGAACACGGCACGACATTCCTGGTGGTCACGCACAGCCAAGACCTCGCGAACAAGATGCCTCGCGTCGTCCACATGCAAGATGGGCGCATTCACAGCGACCAGCGAAACGGCCGAGGCGCTTGACCCTGGGGTAGCCCAAAGCTATAGGGCGCAAGGCTTTTTAGGCCCACCCCCAAGCAGAACTTCGATTGCCGCATGCAGCGTCACATGGCCGCGCGAGAGCCCAACTTTTCGAGACCGAGCGCGGCTCTCTTCGGCGGTAGCCGATCGCGTGCGACGCTGCGTAGCGCCCGCGTAATCATGCTCGCGAGCATGTGCGCGTTCGGCGTGGTGCGATCGCGCGCAGCTGCACAGAGCAGCGAGCCGCAGCCACCCGCTTCGAACGCCGCACCTCGCGTTCGCACCGAGTCGCCGGCGGCGCACGCTGCAGACGCGGGTACCGGCGAGCCGCCTGCAGCTGACGGCGGATCAGATGCTGCAAAAAGCAGCGAACCGCCTGCAGCTCAGAGCAGCGAACCGGGTGAGCCAGCGGCTCCGAGCGCGGCCGAGCCTGCGGCGCCGGGCGCGCAAACACCTTCGAGTAGCGCGAGTGAGCCCGAGCAAACCGGCCCGCGCGTTCCGGAGACGATCTGTCAGGGCAAGCGAATCGTCCGGATCGAGGTCGCGGGCCAAGGCCGCGTGTCGTCGGACGACATTCGAGCGAGCTTGAAGTTGCGCGACGGCTTTCCGTGCAACGACGGCGAGGTCACGCGCGATGCGCAAGCGCTGTGGGACCTCGGTTACTTTCGCGACGTCCGCGTGCTCGCCGAGCCGGACGGTGACGGCGTGGTCATCCGCTTCGAAGTGAGCGAGCGCCCTGCTGTCGGCAGCATCGCCTACGTCGGCATCGACCACCTCGAGCAGAGCGACATCGAAGAGAAGGTCACGCTCAAGCCGGGCGGGATCTTGTCGGTGCCGGACGTGCGCGCGCAGATCGACAAGATTCGCGACGTGTACGCCGAGAAGGGCTACTTCCTCGCGAAGGTTCGCTACGAGCTCGCCGATCGGCCGAACAACGAAGTCGAAGTTCGGTTCATCATCGAAGAGGGCGAAGCCGTCAGCGTCCGGCGCATTCGCTTCGTCGGTAACGACAAGCTGAGCTCGCGCGAGCTGAAGTCCGTGATTCAGACGAGCGAGAAGAACGTCTTCTCGTTCATCTCCTCGAGCGACAAATACAAGCGCGAGATCTTCGACGAAGACGTCAACCGCATTCACGCGCTGTATTACGACTTCGGTTACTTGACGGTCGAGCTCGAGGATCCGCGGATCGAACTGTCGCCCGAGCGCCGCTATATCGACGTCACGATCCCGGTCAAAGAAGGCCCGCGCTTCAAAGTCGGCCGCGTGCGTGTGATGGAGCTCGACAACGAAGGTAAGGAGATCGAGCCCCTACCCGGCCGTAAGCTCCTCCGCGAGAGCGTCGATCAGAACCCGGGCGATTGGTTCAGCCGCTCCACGATCGCGAGGAACCTGCAGGACATCACGCGCTACTACCGCGACCGCGGTTACGCGAAGGTCGAGGTCAACCCCGAGACCGCGATGCACATGGACGAGCGCAAGGTCGACGTCTCGCTGACGATTCGGCGCGGCCCGCTCGTGTACGTCGAACGCATCAACGTGAAAGGCAACACGAAGACGCGCGACACCGTGCTGCGCCGCGAAGCGCGCATCGTCGAAGGCGACCTGTACAGCCAAACGTTGGTGGAGCGCTCGAAGGAGCGCATGACCGCGCTCGGTTACTTCGAGAGCGTGACTGTCTCGGAAGAGCCTGGCTCGGGGCCGGATCGAATCGTCATCAACTTCGAAGTCGCGGAAAAGCCGACCGGCACGTTCCAACTCGGGGCCGGGTTTTCGTCGCAAGAAGTCTTCTTGTTGAACGGGCAGATCCAGCAGGAAAACCTACTCGGCCGCGGCCAGTCGCTCGCGTTGAACCTGCAGCTCTCCGGCATTCGCCAGCTCGCCCAGTTGCGCTTCTTCGAGCCGTACCTGTTCGAGACCGACTGGAGCACCTCGGTCGAGGTCTTCAAGATCCTGCAACAGCGCCGCGACTTCGATCGCGACTCGACCGGCGCAAGTCTCACGATGGGTCATCCCCTCGACTTCATCTCGGAGAACCTGCGCATCTACGCGACGTACCGGCTCGAGTACATCGACATCAAGCCGTCGACCGGCGGCGTGTTCGGCCGCGGCAGCGGTCTCAACTACACGCTGTTTTCGTTCCTGCCGCTGCGTAACTTGTTCAACAGCGGCCGCACGAGCGCGCTGCGGCTCGCGATCAGCTGGGATACGCGTAACAACCGCTTGTTCCCGACAAACGGCGTGTACGCGATGGCGTCGACCGAGATCTCGGACAAGACGATCGCGTCGGACAACGACTTCATCCGGCACGAGATAAACTTCCGCGTCTACAAACCGATCTGGGGCCCGTTCGTGTTCAAGCTGCAGACGCAGTGGGGCCTCGTGACGTCGCGCGACGGCAAAGGCGTTCCGATCTACGAGCGCTACTTCCTCGGCGGCATCACGGACGTGCGCGGCTTCGACATTCAGAGCCTCGGCCCGCGCATCGGTATCGCCGGTACGTTCAACGACCCGACGTACCAGACCGTCGCTCCGCGCGGCGAGCCGTTCGGCGGCAACATGGAGCTCTATTACAACATGGAGATCGAGTTCCCGCTGATCGAGAGCGTCGGTATCAAAGGCGTGCTCTTCCAAGACGGCGGCAATGCCTGGAATCTCGAGAAGTCGTTGTGCGGCCCGGCGCCGACCGCGAACGACCCGTCGATTCAGCCGTGTAGCAAGGACCTCTCGCGGCTACGTACGTCGTGGGGCTTTGGTATTCGCTGGTTCTCGCCACTCGGGCCGCTGCGGTTCGAATGGGGCTTCCCGTTCAACCCGCGCCGTCCATACGAGGACACGTACGAGTTCCAGTTCAACGTCGGCAACTCGTTCTGAGCGGTTGTGGCGGTTCCCAGCGGCCGGTGTGACACAAAGTCCAGCTCCGGAACGCGGGCCGTCCCCTGAATCCGGGTCAGCCCCGGCCGTCCAACCGGCCATTCTTGACATGTTTAGTGAAATTGCTAAGAGCGGTGCGCCACGAAAGGCCATGACATGAAGGTGTCCACACGGTTCCTCGCACTTACGCTGCTCGTCGCGGCGAGCTTTGGCGTCGTCGTCAAGGCGAACAAAGCCCAGGCGCAGCAATTGAAGATTGCAGTCGTCGACATGCAGCGCGCGCTGAACGAGACCGAAGACGGTCGCAAAGCGAAGTCGCAGCTGAAGAAGGTCTTCGAGGAACGCCAGAAGACGTTGGACAAGCAGCAGAACGATCTCAAGGCGATGAAAGAGAGCCTCGAGAAGCAGCGCGACGTGCTCTCGCGCGAAGTCCTCGCGAAGAAGTTCGAGGAGTATCAGAAAGCCTTTAGTGAGCTCCAGACGACCTACATGGAGTTCCAGCGTGAGTTGCAGTCGAAGGAAGGCGAGCTCACGAAGGAAATCATCGAGCGCATGCAGCGAATCATGCGCCGTGTAGGTCAGACCGACGGCTACTCGCTCATCGTGGAACGTAGTGAAGGCGGTGTTGTTTACGTGCCGACCAACTACGACCTTACGGACCTTCTGATCCAACGCTACAATGCGGGAGAAGGTCGTGAAGCGAGCCCCGAGTCTAAGCCCCAGCCCAAGGCGAAGCAGTAGTCTGCCGCCACTCATCGGGCACGGCGCGCGTGGTGCAAGCCTCGACGTCGCGAAGCTCCTTCGTATCTTGCCGCATCGGCCGCCGATGCTGCTGCTCGATCGCGTCATCGATATCGAGCCGCGGAAGACTGCGCGCGGCATCAAAGCCGTGAGCGCGAACGAGCCGGCTGTGCGAGGGCATTTCCCCACGCAGCCGGTGTTCCCGCCGACGTTGTGCTTGGAATCGATGGCGCAGCTGATGTGCGTGCTGATCTACGCGTCGGACGCGCTCGATCCGAGCTGCCAACAGTTCGCGCTCGCGGGCTGCGAAAAGGTGAAGTTCCGGCAGTCGGTCGTGCCGGGCGATCGCATGGATATCTTCGTGCGCGTGATCAACCACCGCTCGAACATTTGGAAATGCTCGGCGGTGGTGAGCGTCGACGACGTCCTCTGCGTTGAAGCAGAGCTCCTCGCCGCAATCCAAGACGTCGAAGATTACGAGTAGAGGCTTCCGCTGCAGCAGCGCTGGTCGCCGAACCTCGTCCCCTGAGGCTCGGCGACTCACCACGCTACTGGATCGTCTGGTGCAGCGCGTCTATGTCGCGCACCACGATTCGCCGATGATCGAACAGCACGAGGTTTTTGCGCCGCAGATCGCCGAGCGTGAGCGTCACCGTCTCACGCGTCGATCCGACGTAGTCCGCGATCTCCTGATGCGTGAACTTCACGCCAATCAAGAGCCCGCGGCTATCTGGTATGCCGTGATTCTTTGCAGCATCGAGCAGGAACTCGGCGACGCGCCACTCGACGGTCCTCGAGAGCAAGCTCTCGATCCGTTTCTCAGTGTCGAGTCGCCGCTCGACCATGAGTTCCAACAGGCGGCGCGCCAGGTCGGCATCTCGGGCGAGTAGGTGGTGGATTTGGCGTACCGGCACCTGGACGATTTCGACCGGTTCGGTGGCGGTAGCCGTATCCTCGTGGGTGTTTCGCGCAGTGATCGCGATCTCGCCGATCACTTCGCCAGGTCCACGATAGGCGACAGTCAACGCGCGAGAATCGCGCGCTCCTCGGACTACGCGTGCTCGGCCATGGGCGATGATATACAGCCCTGCGACTGGTTCCCCTTGGCCATATATTCGGCGCCGCCTCGCCACGCGTAGCAGTCCGGCACCTTCAGACAAGTCGTTGAGTTCACTCCGATCACAAGACGCAAATACGTCACTCCGTGACAACGCCAACAGGACGCGCTCACGCACTTCGAACAACGTGCGCTCATTACGAGCCCCGCCAGCCCTGCCCACCTCAGCTGGGTGGTCCATCTAGCCCCCCTTTCATCGCCTGTACTGCCTTAGGCGAACGTGCTCCTGCATACACCCACCACCGAACCGTGACAATATTTACCGAACGGCGACCGCCTTCCACGTTGTTTCTGAGGGGTGACAAGGGCTTCCGTGCGATCACTCTCGTTGACGGAACGCGAGGAGTGGCTGTACGGTCCCGAGCCTCGCAAACTCGTGCATTACAACGCGAAAATCACGGAAATCATCGATTTATGAGGCTCTACCGGGGAAAAGTTGAGGTCATCGCGGAGGACACCATTCGGTTACTTCGCGAGCAGGGGATGATCGAGCTCGAGAATGAAGGCGAGGCGAAGCTCGACATCGAGGCCGTCCTCAAGGAGTACCTTCGCCTCGACCGCGAGATCGTCGACGACGCAAAGAACCGCATGGAGGTTCGGGGCCTCGGTTACAGCCAGCTCGGCAAGGTGAAGAGCCAAGTCAGCAAAGAGCGCGGCGCGCCGGGGCAGGACGAGGTGCTTCCGTATCTGCTCGATCAGATCATGAACATCTTGTTCCACAGCGCGAACGTCGCGGAGATCTTCGCGGAAGACGTGGACCTTCGAAAGACGCTCACGCCGATCCTGAAGAAACACATGGAAGTGGACTCGGATCTGGATCGCGAAGTGCGCTCGAAGATCAAGAATCTCCAAGAAGGCACGTCGGACTTCGACATCGAGTACGCGCGCGTGATGGAGCAGATCAAGCACAAACACGGCCTGACCTGATCGCGTTTTTGCGCGTCTCGACTGACGAGACGGCATCGTGTGTGCAATCGCAATGTTGAGTATGACCGGATACGGACGTGGCCACGCCCCGCTGGGACGCGGCTCGTTCGTGGTCGAGATTCGCGCGGTGAATCATCGCTTTCTGGATCTGCGCGTCCGCGCGGACAGCGAACTCACTGCGGAGCAACACGTGCTCGAGGCGTACGTTCGCAAGCACGTGCTGCGCGGCCGCGTCGACGTGTCGGCGCGGCTCGAAGGCAAGCTCGGCACCGACGTGGTGCTCGATCGGGCGCGAGCGCGTGCGGCGTTTGCAGAGTTGATCGCGCTGCGCGACGAGCTCGCGCCGAACGAGTCGATCCCGCTGTCGTTGCTCTCCGGAGTGCCGGCGTTGTTCAGCGAGGTCGGTGCACCTGCGCCTGAGGCACGGCTCGTGGCAGCGGAGCAGGCGGTGCAAATGGCCTGCGCCGATCTCGCGCACATGCGGAATCTGGAAGGTTCGGCGCTTGCCGTAGACCTGACGCGGAGGGCGGCGGGACTGCTCGAGAGCGTCGAGAAGATCGCGGCTGCGACGACAAATCAGTCGGCGGCGCTGCGCGACAAACTTTCGGCGCGCCTGCGGAAACTGTTGGACGGCATGACCGACATTCCCCTCGATGCCGGGCGGCTGGAGCTGGAGGTCGCTCTACTGGCGGATCGCACCGATGTGTCCGAGGAACTCACACGCTTGCGATCGCATGTGGCCCAGCTCCGGGAGCTTCTGGCGGACACCGGCGGCGATCCGGTCGGCCGAAAGCTCGAGTTTTTGATTCAGGAACTAGGCCGAGAGGCTAATACGGTAGGGGCGAAGATCGCGGATGCAGGGGCTGCGCAGCATGCCCTCGAAGTAAAAGCAGAGCTCGAACGTATGCGCGAGCAGGTGCAGAACGTGCTGTGAAACGTGTAGGATTTCCCATGGTCGATGATTTGTTGCTGCTGATCATCTCCTCGCCGTCAGGAGCCGGGAAGACGACGTTGACCCGCGACCTGCTGGAGTACTTCGGGGATTTCACGTTTTCCGTCTCGCACACGACGCGCAAACCGCGGGCGAACGAACGCGATAGCAAGGACTACTACTTCGTCGACCGCGCGCGCTTCGAGGATCTCGTCCGGCAAGACGCGTTCATCGAGTGGGCCGAGGTTCACGGCAATCTGTACGGAACGTCGGTCGCGGAGATCGAGCGGGCGCGCAGCGAAGATCGGCGAGGCATCGTGTTCGATGTCGACTATCAGGGTGCGCGCCAGATTCGGGCGGTCTGTCCGGATGCGGTGAGCGTGTTCGTGTTGCCGCCGTCGATGGACGAGCTGCGGCGTCGGTTGCGCGGTCGCGCGTCGGATGACGATGCCGCGATCGAGCGCCGCTACAACAACGCGCGCGCGGAGATCGAGCACTACGGGTTGTTCGACTACGTGTTGGTGAACGACGAGTTGGAGAAGACGAAGCTCGGCATGCGGAGCATCGTGTCGGCCGAGCGGATGCGCCGAAAGCGAATGGCTCGAACTGCGGAAGAGTTGTTGCGCCAGGTCCGAAGTCTGCGGAAGACCTGACCGGCCCCAGCTTCAGCCCGTTCGCCAACCGGCCGCTTCCAATCTACAATCCCGATCGTGCCGCGCCGTATTGGAGCCTCGCTAGCGCTCAGTATCCTAGCGTCGTTGCTCGCCCTCTCGGTCTCTGCCGCCGATAGCAGCGTCGTCCTTCTCGACGCACACAACCTCCCGCTCGACCCCGACCACAACTCGCTCGCAATCTCGCAGCTCGTGACGAACGGCGACACGCTGCCGCGTCACGGCTACGCCACGACGAGCCCGGGCGTCGCAGACATTCGCATCCAGGTCGATGACGCGAGCGCGGAGTCGAACGTGCTCCCGGTCGTGATCGAGAGCGTCGATGCCGCCAGCGGCGCCGTCCGCTCGACCTTGAAGCTCTCGGCGGAGCGAGTCGCGCCCGGTCAGCCGTTCCGGACGGACTTCTTGCGGATCGTCGGCGATGAAACCGATCGCGAGGCGCGCGGGGTTCGAGGTCGCGCGTTGCAGGTCGCGTTGCGTGACAAAGTCGTCGTCCGGCACGCGGCGCAGAGCACGTCGTATCGCGTGGGGCGACCGGGTGTAGAGCGCGGACCTGCCGCTGCACGTCAGGCACGGCTGACGGTCCACGTGTTGCGCCGGAACGCCGGATTGCCGGCCGTCATCGGAAGTGATGACGCGGTGGCATTGCAGCTGGTGCGCGCGCAGGTGCGAACCGCCAATGAGATCTGGTTGCAGTGTCAGCTGACGTTCGGTGATCCAGCGTCGGTTGCGATGGACATCGTCGATCCGCCCGGGCCGACGCTGCTGTCGATCAGTGATCGAGACGGCCTGCCGGCAAAGGGTGGCGGCGAGATCGTGTTCACGATCGACGGGCGTGGGATCGGACCGGTGGCGACACGCGCGCAAGCGACGCCGTTCGAGACGGGCCGGGACCTTGCGAAAGCGATTCAGGCGCAGGGCTTCGTCGCGGAGCTGACGGAGAATTTGAAGACGCGTTACGGTGCCGGTGCGAGCGCCGACATTCTGGTGCGAAGGCGCGACAGCGGGTTCGTGGTGATCGCGCAGAAGCCGGGCGTCGCGATGTCGAGTGACGCGAGGCAGAAGCTGACGATCGGCCAGGTCGATCTCGGAGACGGTTTGCGCGAGTTCGACAACGCGACAGCGCAGGTAGGAACGCTCGAGGAGCGAGTGTTGATCAAGGCGCTATCGGACGACGACCCCGCGACGATCGACTTGTTCGTAGTGAATCGGTTCGAGTTTGCGACGCGTCAGGGGGAGGCGTTCATCGCTTCCGGTCAGGGTCCGATCGCAAATGCGGTGGTGATCGATCGAAACGGTTTGAGGCAAGCGCCGCTGGCCTGGACGCTGGCGCACGAGCTCGGGCATGTGCTCTTGGACGATCCGATGCATCCGGACAACGTCGGTCCGGATCGGCCGTGGTTGTTGATGGACGCGGACAACGGTCGCGGAACGGTGAATGGTCCGAAGCGTTTGAGGCCGGACGAGTGTGCGAGGGTGCGGCGTGTCTCGGACGAGGCGCGTTCCCCGCTCCTGACCCCGTACGACGTCGAACACAACTGAAACAGCGTCGCTGTTTCCGCCCTACCCGAAGATCTCGCGGAGCGCCGAATCTAAGTCGCTCGCTGGCGACAACTCGACGAGGTCTCGCTCATCGTCCGCGAGCTGCGCCACGTTCGCCTTTGGCAACACTGCTCGCTTGAACCCGAGCTTCTTCGCCTCGGCCAGCCGCTGCCCAGGCCGACTGATCGCCCGCACTTCGCCGGTCAGCCCAACCTCTCCGAAGACCACCAGGTCGTTCGGCAGCGCCCGATCCCGCAGGCTCGAGACGACCGCCGCACACAGCGCCAAATCCACGGCCGGCTCGTCGACCCGCGCACCACCGGCAGCGCTCGCAAACACATCCTGGTCGAGCACCTGCACCCCCGCGCGCCGCTGCAGCACTGCCAGCAGCACTGCGAGCCGCGTCGAATCGATACCCGTCGCGACGCGGCGCGCGTTTCCATACAACGCCGGCGCGACCAACGCCTGCACTTCCACGAGCAGCGGCCGATTGCCCTGTGCGACCGGCACGACAACCGAGCCCGCAGCGCGCTCCGGGCGCTCGGCGATGAAGTGCGCGCTCGCGTCTGGCACTTCGCGCAGCCCGTCTCGCGACATCTCGAACACGCCGATCTCGTTTGCTGCGCCAAAGCGGTTCTTCGTCGTGCGCACGATGCGGTAGGCGTGGCTCGGATCACCTTCGAACGCGAGCACGGTGTCCACCAAGTGCTCGAGCACCTTGGGACCCGCGAGCGAGCCGTCTTTCGTCACGTGACCGATCAAGAACAGCGCGATGTCTCGCTGCTTCGCGATCTCGGTCAGCCGCGCCGCGACCTCGCGCAGCTGCGCGACGCTGCCGGACGCAGACTCGAGCTCTGCGGCCCGCATGGTTTGAATCGAATCGATCACAGCGAGCGCCGGGGGTTTGCTGGTTAGCGCAGCAAGCGCGTCATCCAGCTCCGTGGTCGCGAGAACTTCGAAGTCGTCGCGCATCTTCAGCCGGCGCGCCCGAAGCGCGACCTGCATCGCGCTCTCTTCGCCGGTCACGTACAGCACCTGCAGCCCATTCCCGGCCATCCCGGCGAGCGCTTGCATGAGCAAGGTCGACTTGCCGATGCCAGGATCACCGCCGAGCAAAGTCACGGCGCCGCGAACGACGCCACCACCGAGCACGCGATCGAGCTCGCCGATGCCAGTCGACATCCGCGGCGCGTCTTCGAGATGAATGTCCGCGAGCGCAACCGGGCGCGCGCCTTTGGAGATGCCCGCACCGGAACCCGCACCCGAGCGCCCGGAGGCGCGAACCTCTTCGAGAGTGTTCCACCCGCCGCACCCGCCGCAGCGCCCAAGCCACTTGGGGCTGGTAGCGCCGCAAGCTTGGCACTCGTAGAGGGTCTTCGCAGCCTTAGCCATGTGAGAACACTCGGCCAACAGCTTGCACGATTGCGTGCTTCAGTCGATCGCCGACTTCAGTAAACGACGCCCAACACCAACCGCAAAGACTGCGCTGTGTCGAGATCCGCAGACTTGTAATAGTAGCCGAGGCCCTTCAACGGAAAGAGCACCGAGTACTGCAAGGACGCGTGGTAGCCGTCGTCCTTGTCCGGCCCGTCGTCACTGCGCCAGTAGATCTGGGCATTCAGCTCGATCCCGAGATTCGGGTCGTTACCCGGCGTCTGCAGAAACGCAGTCGCGCGACTCCAAATCACGTCCAGCCGCGCTCCAAACAACTGCCCGAAGTCGTCCTTCACGAAGTCGTAACTGATGCCCGGCCGGAAGTAATACGCGCCCGTCACCTGCCGCATGATCGTGCGCCACAAGATCTGGTCCACCCGGTACGACGGATTGAACCGGAACGTCGTGACCTTCCCGTCGTTGTTGTCGAGCTGCGACACGTAGTCCGTCAACTCGCTCAACCCTTCGACGTCCGAGTCACCGGAAGCGATACCGCTGTACAGGTAGATCCCGAGCTTGTCGTCCAATAGCCGCAGCTCGCTCTCGAACGCAGCACCGAACTGCAGGACGTCGTACTTGCTCGTGCCTTGCTGGACGTGACCAAACACGCCCGCCGCTTCGAGCTCGAGCCGCAACCCGCGATAGCGCAGCTGCCCCCAAACGTCCGGCGTGTACAGGGTCGTGTCGAACAACTCGAGCTCGTCGTCAGCGGGGTCGGTGTTGCCCTGGCCATTGATCGTCGCGTCCTGATGCCGCAGCTGAAAATGCACGCCGCCGTTCAGCAGCATGTCTCCGCGCTCCAGCACGGTCGCTTCGTCCTCGTCCGGCACGCGCCGTACGACCGAGAACGTGAACTGATCGACGTCATCGAGCTGCGACCGATCGTAGACCGGCCGGAACGCACCACCGAGCGGATAGGTGTCGCCCTCCGCGATGAAGTCGTAGGCCGCCGACAGGTAAAACCCCGCGATCTTCGTCGTCGCCATCACCCGGCCGAGATCGGTCGAATAGTCGTCGTCGAGCCGATTGCCCGCGTTGTAGAGCATGCCGAGGCCCCACTGCTCCGGCATGATACCGAAACGCAGCTCGCCCAAGTCGCGATTGCGAACCTCGGCCCAGGCGCGGCGCACGACGATCGCTTGACCGCCGAGCACATCCGTTCCTGCAAACACCGGAGCGCCGGAAGCGCCCGCGCCGTAGAAGCTCTGCGGACCCGACCCGAGCATCACGTTGTCGAGCACGTCGAACGTCGCCTTCACGCGCACGTCCTCGCTCACGTTCAACTGCGGCGACATCCGGAAGCGCACGTTTGCGTATTGCAACGTATCGACGCCGCACGCCCTCAAACCATTACCGAGCGTGCCGTCAGCTTTCACATCCTCATCCGCACACACCGTCGTCTCTTTCGATCGTTCGAACGGCCGGAAACGCGAGAACGGATCGGGGCCAAGTCCGTCGTTGCGGAATTTACCCGGGTCGATCGTGCGCAGCGCGTCGTTCGGCGAGCGGCCGAGCCAGAACGAATCCATCAACTCGCCACGCACACGCAGATAGCCGTGAAGCGTGAGCACCGGTGCCGGCGCGGTCCACGTCGTTTTGACCTGCGTCTCGGGCGACAGATCGCCGACCAAACGATCGCCGAGCTCACCCGGACTCGGAATCGCATCCGAGCCTGGCGGGACTGAGACATCGCCTGCTGCTGACGGCGGCGCCGACTGCGCAGCAGGCGGCGGTTCCGCACCTGCACCCGAGGGCGCGCCGGGTTCGGCGGTACTCGGCTCGATCGGCGTTTCGATCGAGGTCGTGCCCGACGTCTCGCCATCCGGTGCGGCGCTCGGAGCGCCCGCATCCGGAGCCGGTGCAGTTTGCGACGGCGACGCGGGCTGCGCGGGTGCTGGCTCGACGGGTGCGGGCGCGCCGGATGGTGGCTGCGCGGGTGACTGCTGCGCGTGGCACACGGCGCCTGCGCCGAGAACGACGACCAGGCACCAAAACGTTAGAAGACGCATGAAGACTTGCTCCGCAGTGACAAAGAGCCGGCTGGGCGTAAGGCGCTGCGCTGGGTAACACGCAAGGAAAGAGTGGGTCAAATGCCTCGGAAGCACGAGATCTTCAGGACTTGGCTCGGGCCGCTGCCCCTTGACTCACGTGACCGTCCACTGCAAGTCACTGCTGATGAGTGGTGCGCTGCGGATTGTGCCCTTGGGCGGCCTCGGAGAGGTCGGCATGAACTGCATGGCCCTCGACCTCGACGACACCATCGTGGTGATCGATTGCGGCGTCACGTTCCCTGATCACGAGCCGGGTGTCGACCTCATCCATCCCGACTTCGCGTACTTGATCGACAACCGTGAGCGCGTAAAGGCGATCATCCTCACGCACGGTCACGAAGATCACATCGGCGGGCTGCCATATTTGCTCCGCGACATCGATGTGCCGGTGTACGGCCCCGAGTACGCGCTCAGCTTGGTGCGCGAGCGTCTGTCGGAGTTCGAATGGGACCGTCCGCCCGAGCTCATCGCGGTGCGACCGCGGCAAGTCCTTCAGCTCGGCGCGTTTACGGTCGAGCCGTTTCGCGTCACGCACTCGATACCGGATTCGACGGGCCTCGTGTTCCGTTCGCGCGTCGGCACTTTTGTGCACTCGGGCGACTTCAAGATCGACCCGAACCCCGCCGACGGCGAACCGTGCGACTTGCCGTTTCTGGGCGAGCTCGGTGACGAGGGCGTTCGCGTGCTGTTCAGCGACTCGACGAACGTGGACGTCGAAGGGTCGTCCGGTAGCGAAGGCGGTGTCGGTGAAACGCTCGCCGAGTACGTGAAGGCTGCCGACCAGCGACTGATCGTCTCGATGTTCGGCTCGAACATCCACCGGCTTGCATCTTTACTGCGGGCGGCGGCGGCTGCCGGTAAGCTCACGCTGCCGCTCGGTCGCTCGCTGCAGACGCACCTGCGGGTCGCCGAACGACTGGGGCTATTGCCCCGCCCGATGCCGACGATGATCGCGCCCGAGCACGCACAGACGACGCCACGCGACCGGCTGCTCGTGATCGCGAGTGGCTCGCAAGCCGAGCCGCAAGCGGCGCTCGCGCGGTTGGCGGCGGGTAACCACAATCACCTTCGGCTCGATCCGGGCGACACGGTGATCCTCTCGTCGCGCGTGATCCCGGGTCGCGAGCGCGCGATCCACTCGCTGATCGACAACCTCGAGCGCAACGGCGTGCGGGTGCTGCAGCGCTTCGACAATCCGAAGCTGCACGTGAGTGGTCACGCTTGTCGCGACGAGCAGCGCGCGCTGATCCAGCTCGTCCGACCGCAGACGTTTGTGCCCGTCCACGGCACCTATCACCACTTGAAGCGGCACGCCGCTCTCGCTCGCGATCTCGGTGTGCCGGAGACGGTCGTGATCGAAAACGGCGCGGTGCTCGAAGTCGACGACAACGCTGCTTGGCTCGGACCGAGTGCGCCGAGCGGGCGCATCCACATCCAAGCAGGCTCCGAGCTTCCGCCGGTCGTGTTGCGCGATCGCATGCTGATGGCCGAAGTCGGCATCGTGCTGATCACGCTCGCCGTCGACGAACGCGGAGCGCTGCGCGCGCGGCCGCGTGTGCTTACACGCGGTGTGGTGTGGGAAGACGCCGACCGCGACCTCTTGGAAGACGTCGTTAACGAAGCAGAGCTCGCCGTGAACAGGCTGGCGTTGCCGATCGAAGACGACGCCCTGCGCGAGGCCGCTGCCCGCGCAGCACGCCGCGTCTTCCGCGAGGAAGTCGGCTTTCGTCCGCTCACTCATTGTGTGGTGTTAAGGGCAACCGAATGAAGCACTCGCTCGTGCTGCTCTCATGCATCGCTCTGTTCGGCGCATGCAGCAGCGCAGCGCCGGCCGGCGACGCAAAGGACGCTCACGACGCGACCGAAAAGCCGCCGATTGCTCCACCAAAGCCGACTCCCGTCCTGCAAGGCACTCGACGCGGGCCGTCGCCGCGCGAAACGCGCGTGGTCGACGAGCTGATGGGAAGTGCGGAACGCGTGCGCGGCCTCACGTTCAAGCGACCGGTGCCGGTGCTCGTGGAGGATCGGGATCGAATCACGTCGTACGTCGAGTCGCAGATCGAAGACGAAGAGCTCGATCGCGCGCGCGTCGTCTACGCAGCGCTCGGGTTATTGCCGCAGGATCTCGACGTGCGCTCGCTGCTGCTGCGCCTGATGGGCGAGCAAGTCGTGGGCTACTACGATGCGGAAGAAAAGCACTTGGTCGTTCGTGACGACGTGATGCGCGCGTTCGGGCGCGGCGACGACATGAATGCGGAAGAAGGCTCGGAGCTGAGCGAAGCGCGCATCGTGCTGGTGCACGAGCTCGTGCACGCGCTGCAAGATCAGCACTTGAACCTGTTTCAAAACATCCACGCCACGCGCGACACCGATGCCGACAACGCGTTTCATGCGCTAGTCGAAGGCGATGCGACGCTCGCGATGATCGGCTACGCGCTCGAGCGCGAAGACATTCCGCTCTCGCGGCTGACCGGGAACCCGAGCCAGATCCAATCTTTCTCCGACGTGGTGCGGCGCTCGCCGCTGGCCGGCACCGAGCTCGAGCAAGCGCCGGCGATCATCCGCGTGCCGCTGCTGAGCGCGTACGTCGATGGGCTCGCGTTTTGTGCGAGCTTGCATGGCGTCGGCGGCTTCGAAGCGGTCAATCGCGCGCACGCGATGCCGCCGGTGTCGAGTGAGCAAGTGCTGCATCCGACGCGGTTCGCCGAGCCGGATCTGCCGCAGCAGCTCAAGCTTCCCGAGCTGCCGGAGCTCGCCGCCGCGGGCTACGAGGTCGTTCGCGAGGACACGCTCGGTGAGCTCGAGATCGGGGTCTACTTCAGCCAAGGCGCGCGCGAGGCGGATGCGAAACGCGCAGCCGATGGTTGGGACGGCGACCGCCTACGCGTCTACCGTTCGGCGACGCAGCCGCCCGCCGTGGTGTGGGTCAGCGTGTGGGACAGCGAGCGCGACGCGCAAGAAGCCGAGGCTGCAGCCGCGCATGTGGCGCGTCAGTTTCCGACGCCGCCGGCCGATCGCTGGGAGGTCGTCCGCAAGGCCAAAAAGCTGCTGATCGTGCGCGATCTCGCGCCCCAGCTACGCGCGCGCATCCCGGCGATCGCGCTCGGTCCGTGATCGCGCGTCCGAAGCCGATCCAGCGTGCAATGTCGGCGTTGATCGGCTCGCGCGCGCCCCGGGATAGGTGATACTCACGGCCATGCGCGAACGGGTCTCGTGGGATCGGTATTTCATGAACATCGGGCGTGAGGTCGCGAGCCGTTCGACCTGCGCGCGCAAACACGTCGGCGCGGTGATCGTCCGCGACAAAACGATCTTGTCGACGGGGTACAATGGGTCGGTGCGTGGCCTACCTCATTGCGAGGAAGTCGGCTGCATGATGGAGGACGGCCACTGCGTCCGAACGATCCATGCCGAAGTGAACGCGCTCATCCAAGCCGCGAAGAACGGCACGCGGATCGACGGCGCCGCGATCTACGTGACGGCGTCGCCCTGCTGGAACTGCTTCAAGTGCATCGCGAATACGGGGATCTCGCGAATCGTGTTCGGGGAGTTCTATCGCGACCCGCGAATCTTCGAGGTTGCGCGCGAGTTGGGAATAGATCTCGTCGACGGCTCGACCCCCCCTCCTTCGGTCGGTACGCTCAACCTTGACCCGCCGATCAGGGAGCACTAGAACAGCCCCCTTGCTCTAGAACCCCGGGTTTTGGGGTTCTTTATTCGTCCGTCGGCGGCGGTGTCACAGCGCTTGTGCCTCACCGACCAGCCCCGAGCCTTGGGGATCCGATCCCGGGAGATAGCTCTGCATGCAGTCGCACGTCGAAACGATTAGTCCGGTCTTGGTCGAGGTCAAAGTCGAGGTGCCCTGGGAGAAGGTCGCCGAGGACCTCGAGAGCGCCTACCGGAACATGCAGCGCAAGGCCCACATTCGCGGCTTCCGCGTCGGCAAAGTGCCGCGCAATGTCGTGAAGAACGTACTGGGCAAGTCGATTCGCTCCGAGGTGACGGCGGAGTTGATGCGCCAAAGCCTGGACAAGGCCGTGGTCGAGCACAAGCTCGAGCCCGTCGCCTACCAGGACCTGACGCCCGCAAACATCACGGACGGCGAGCCGTTGACCTTCACGGCCAAGCTCGAAGTGCGCCCCAAGATCGACAGCGTGGACAGCAGCGGGATCGAGGTCGAGCGTACGATCGACGCGATCGCTGACACGGCGATCACGGCGGAGATCGATCGCATGCGCGAGAAAGCGGCCGAGCTCGTCACGCCCGAGCCTCCGCGGCCGGCGCAAGCGGGCGACGTCGTGACGGTGGATTTGAGAGTCACGGTCGACGGGGAAGACAAGCCCGCGATGGGCGGTTCCGGTCGTAAGATCGAACTCGGCTCGGGGCGGCTGTTACCGGATCTCGAAAACGGCCTCACCGGCGTCGAGATCAATCAGAGTCGAGAGATCTCGGTGGGCTTTCCGCAGGACTACGGTTACGCGGAGCTGCGCGGCAAGAGCGCTGTGTTCCACGCCACCGCAACGGACATTCAAGCCAAGGTGCTGCCGGAGATCGACGACGAGCTCGCCAAAGACCTCGGGCACGACTCACTCGACGCGCTGAAGCAATCGATTCGTACACGCTTCGAGACGGAAGCGCGCGAGCGTGCGGACGAAGCTGTGCGCGAAGCAGTCGTTGAAAAGCTGGTCGACAAAAACCCGATCGCGGTACCTCCAAGTTTGATCGAGCAAGAGTTTCGCGCGATGCTCGAGCAGTTCGTGCGACTGCAATATATGTTTGGCCAGCAAGTCGATCTCGACGACAAGATGCAGCAAGAGTTCCGCGAGCGCGCGGAGCGCAAGGTGCGAGCGGGCCTTCTGTTCGGTGCGATCGCGCGTGCCGAGAACATCGAAGTCCAAGAGGCCGACATCGAGGCAAAGATCCGCGAGCTCGCCGAACGCAGCGGCAAACACGTCGCCAAAGTCCGCGCCGAGCACCAGGGAGACCAGAAGCGCACCCTGGAGTTGCAAGTTCTGGAAAAGAAGCTTCTTGAGTATCTCGTGTCTCGGGCTACGATCACAGATGTCGAGGCCGCGCCCAAGCCCGATCAGACACAAGAGGCAAGCCCATGAAAGAGGAGCGACCGATGGCGTTCATTCCGTACCCACAGGTAGTGGAGACTACGCCACGCGGCGAGCGCAGCTGGGACATCTTCAGCCGGCTGCTCAACGACCGCATCGTATTCTTGGGCACCGAGATCAACGACGACGTCGCGAACATCATCATCGCGCAGTTGCTCTATCTCGAGAGCGAAGACCCCGACAAAGAGATCACGCTCTATATCAATAGCCCTGGCGGGTCGATCACCGCTGGCCTAGCCATCTACGATACGATGCAATACGTGCGCGCGCCCGTGGCGACGCTCTGCATCGGTCTGGCGGCCTCGATGGCGGCTTGGATCCTGGCGGCGGGCACGAAGGGCTTGCGCCGGGCGCTGCCGAACTCCAGGGTGATGATTCACCAGCCGCTGGGCGGTGTTCGGGGCCAGGCCACCGACATCGAGATTCACGCCCAGGAAATCCTGTTTATCCGCGAGCGGATGAATAAGATCCTGAGTCGCCACACGGGCCAGCCGGTAGAGAAGATCAAGCACGACACCGAGCGCGATAAGTACCTGTCGGCCGAAGACGCCCTTAGTTACGGCATCATCGACAGCGTCATTGCGGGCCGTGAGCCCAAGGAAAGCAAGGAGAAAAAGTGACACAGCGGGTCGAGTCGTGCCTGGCAACACGGGTGGGCTCACCTTCCTTGAAGGGGTATCTAGGCGGCGTTAGACTCAGACGAGTGGGAGCAAAGACTTCAGTGAGAGCGAGACACTGCCGTGGTTGATCGGCGCCGAGAAGATAGTCACGGGAATCTGCAATGTTCCTTCTGCGGAAAATCGCAGAAGGAGGTCAAGAAGCTCATTGCCGGCCCCACCGTCTACATCTGCGACGAGTGCATCGGTCTCTGCAACGACATCATCGCGGAAGAAGTCGATCGCGAAGATTCGTGGAGCAGCGGTGGTCCGCTACCGAAGCCGCGCGAGATCAAGAACGTGCTCGACGAGTACGTGATTGGGCAAGACCGCGCGAAGAAGGTGCTCGCGGTCGCGGTGCACAGTCACTACAAGCGGATCGAGTCGCGCGTCGCCGCCGACGAGGTCGAGTTGCAGAAGTCGAACATCTTGCTGCTCGGGCCGACTGGCTCCGGCAAGACGCTGCTCGCGCAGACGCTCGCGCGCATCTTGAACGTGCCGTTTGCGATCGCGGATGCGACGACGCTGACGGAAGCCGGATACGTCGGCGAAGATGTCGAGAACATCATCGTTCAGCTGCTGCAGAACGCCGACCACGATGTCGAGCGCACGCAGCGCGGCATCGTCTACATCGACGAGATCGACAAGGTCGCGCGCAAGGGCGACAACCCGAGCATCACGCGCGACGTGAGCGGCGAAGGCGTGCAGCAGGCGCTGCTGAAGATCATCGAAGGCACGATTGCAAACGTGCCGCCGAAGGGTGGTCGCAAACACCCGCAGCAGGATTTCCTGCAGGTCGACACGACGAACATCCTGTTCATCTGCGGTGGTGCGTTCGTGGGTCTGGATCAGATCATCGAGCGCCGCATCGGTGAACGCAGCCTGGGCTTCGGCGCGGACATTCCTTCGCGCAAGGAAAAGCAAATTGGCCAGCTGCTCACACAGGTGCAGCCGGAAGACTTGCTGAAGTTCGGCATGATCCCGGAGTTCATCGGTCGCTTGCCGATCATCGCGACGCTTCACGAGCTGAACGAGGCTGCCCTGATGGACATCCTCATGAAGCCGAAGAACGCGCTCGTGAAGCAGTTCCAGAAGCTGCTCGAGATGGACGGCGTGAAGCTCAAGTTCCAGGAAGACGCGCTCAAGGCCGTCGCAGGCCAAGCACTCAAGCGCAACGCTGGTGCGCGTGGTCTGCGAGCGATCCTCGAGGCCGCGATGCTGGACATCATGTACGAGGTGCCTTCGCGTCCCGGGATCAAGGAAGTGGTCATCACTTCCGATGTGATCGAGAAGGGCGAAGCGCCGATCACTGTTTACGAGAAGGAAGCTGAGCTCGCCTAAGTCAGAAGAGTTCACTGGCGAGCTCTCGCGAAGTCGGTACAGCCCTAACAGGGCCGTGTGCGCAACCCTGCTCCCGCTCGGAATCCTTCAGGATTCCTGGGTGGGTCTGCACGCCTTTCGGCCCTGTTTTTGCGGTATGCTACAACGACGCTTCCGAGCACGCCCGGCCGCTCCCGCGCGGTCGCCCGCTGTCCACAAGGAGCCTGATGTTCTTCCGAAACGACAATAGCCCCCCCGGCGAGCGTTCGAAGGGTGGGAAGGTGCTCCCGCTCTTGCCCTTGCGGGACATCATCGTCTTCCCGCACATGGTGGTGCCGCTATTCGTAGGCCGCGAGAAGTCGATCGCCGCGCTCGAAGAGGCGATGAATCACGACAAAGAGATTCTGCTGGCGGCTCAGCGCCAGGCCAAGACCAACGACCCGACTGCGGAAGACATCTTCGGCATGGGCACGGTCGGTACGATCATTCAGCTGCTCCGTTTGCCGGACGGCACGGTCAAGGTTCTCGTCGAAGGTAAGCGCCGCGCGCGCATCGATCGCTTCATTCCGAACGACGGCTTCTTCTTGTGCGAGGTGAGCCTCGTCGAGGAGCCGGTCGGTAGCAGCGTCGAGCTCGAAGCGTTGATGCGGTCGGTGCAGGCGACGTTCGAAGCGTACGTGAAGCTGAACAAACGCATTCCGCCCGAGATGCTCGTCTCGGTGCAGACGATCGACGATCCGGCGCGGCTCGCGGACACGATCGTCGTGCACTTGTCGTCGGTGAAGTTGAGCGACCGGCAGGAGATCCTCGAGACGACGGATCCGGCCAAGCGCCTCACGCGTTTGTACGAGCTGATGAGCGCGGAGATCGAGATTCTTCAAGTCGAGAAGAAGATCCGCACGCGCGTCAAGAAGCAGATGGAGCGTACTCAGAAGGAGTACTACCTCAACGAGCAGATGCAGGCGATCCAGAAGGAGCTCGGCGAGCGCGACGAGTTCCGCTCCGAGCTCGCTGAGCTCGAAGAGAAGATCAAGGCGAAGAAGCTCACTGACGAAGCGGGAGACAAGCTCAAGAAGGAGCTGAAGAAGCTCAAGATGATGCAGCCGATGAGCGCGGAAGCGACCGTCGTGCGCAACTACATCGATTGGGTGCTCGCCCTCCCCTGGTACGACAAGAGCGAAGAGAACTACGACATCGACCTCGCCGAGAAGATCCTGAACGAGGATCACTACGGTTTGAAGAAGGTCAAAGAGCGCATCCTCGAGTATCTCGCGGTGCAGGCGCTCGTCGGGAAGTTGCGCGGGCCAGTGCTGTGTTTGGTCGGTCCGCCTGGCGTCGGTAAGACGTCATTGGCGAAGTCGATCGCGCGGGCGACCGGTCGCAAGTTCGTGCGCTTGTCGCTCGGCGGTGTGCGCGATGAGGCTGAGATTCGCGGCCATCGGCGTACCTACATCGGTGCCTTGCCGGGTCGGATCGTGCAGAGCTTGCGGAAGGCCGGGCAGAACAATCCGGTGTTCTTGCTCGACGAGATCGACAAGATGTCGTCGGACTTCCGCGGTGATCCCGCGGCGGCGCTGCTCGAGGTGCTCGATCCCGAGCAGAATCGTAGCTTCAACGACCACTACCTCGACCTCGACTACGACTTGTCGGACGTGATGTTCATCACGACTGCGAACAGCATGTCGGGCATTCCGGCGCCGCTCGCGGACCGGATGGAGATCATCTCGCTCAGTGGCTACACCGAGTTCGAGAAGTTGAACATTGCGGTGCGTTACTTGATCCCGCGGCAGCGTGAGGAAGCGGGTTTGCAGGAGGTCGATCTCGAGATCACCGAGAATGCGATCCGTGCCGTCGTGCATCACTACACGAAGGAATCTGGTGTGCGTAACTTGGAGCGCGAGCTCGGCAGCATTTGCCGAAAGGTCGCGCGCAAGGTCGTCAACACCGACAAGAAAGAGAAGTACCGGATCGTTGCGAAGAGCATTCCGAAGTACTTGGGCGTGCCGAAGTATCGTCCGGAGAGTGCGCGTGGGACCGACGAGATCGGTTTGACGAACGGTCTCGCGTACACGAACTACGGCGGCGCGATTCTCGAGTGCGAGGTCGCGGTGGTGCCCGGTAAGGGCAAGCTCGTGATCACTGGTTTGCTCGAGAAGGGCATGCAGGAGTCGGCGCAGGCTGCGATGAGTTACATCCGGTCGCGTGAGAAGCTGCTCGGGTTGCCGAACGACTTCTATCAAAACAACGACTTTCACATTCACTTCCCGGAGTTCGTGCCGAAGGACGGTCCGAGTGCGGGTGTGACGATGGCGACCAGCATCGCGAGTGCGTTGATGAAGATTCCGGTGCGTCGCAATCTTGCGATGACGGGTGAGATCACGCTGCGTGGTCGCATCATGCCGATCGGTGGTTTGAAAGAAAAAGCGTTGGCGGCGCATCGTGCGGGTATCCACACGTTGTTGATTCCGAAGGACAATCGGAAGGATCTGCGTGAGATCCCGCGGCGTGTGTTGTCGGCGACGCGAATCGTGTTGATCGAGCATGCCGATGAGGCGTTGCGCGAGGCATTGCGGTTGAGCGATCCCGAGTCGATTTTCGGGAAGCGTGTCGCGCCGATGGAGTACGTGAACGGCAAGCTCATCACGAATGGGCAGTCGCAGCCGCGCGATGACGATGACGAGCCCGAGGCGAGTGTTCCGACGCCGACGGTGGATGCGCCGGGTGCTCGACAGTAAGAGGTTCGCTTCGAACCTCTTACCCGATGTGGTGAGCGGGCTTCTCTAGAAACGCGGCGCCGGACACTCGAGAACTCGGGTGGACCGGCGCTGTTGCGTGAGAAGGGATGCGGTGGGGACAGGAGAACCCCAGAAGTGCCGGCGGCCTATCCGCGAGGATAGGAGAACGCGGGAAGTAGATATCCTCCCCTCCGGCGTCCTCCCATCCGCGCCGCCCCCGCCCCTTCCGACCTTCTCCCATCCACCCTCCCCGTTGCTCCTGCTCGGTTCGAGCCACACACTGGCTGTGCGCTTCGCGCGCAGCCTGTTATGTGCGGAAGATTCGTCGTAAGCGTCCCTGATCTCGCGGAGCTCGCGCAGGCGTTTGGCATCGTCACCGATCGCAGCGGAGTGTGGCTCCCGCATTTCAACATCGCCCCGACGGACCTCGCGCCGGTCATCACGAACGAGCCGGAGCGCGCCTTAGCGCAGATGCATTTCGGCCTTCAGCCGTTTTGGGCGAAGTCGAAGGCGACCGCGGGTTCGAGCAAGCCCAAGAGTGGTGCCAGCATGATCAATGCAAGGGTCGAAACGATTGCGTCGAAGCCTGCGTACAAGAAGGCGCTCGAGCAGCGGCGCTGCATCATCCCGGTGAGCGGCTACTACGAGTGGAAGAAGATCGGTGGTCGCAAGCAGCCCCTCTACATTCACGCGCAGAACGGCAAGCTCATTCCGCTCTCGGGCGTGTGGGAGCGTTGGACCACGAGAGATGGCGAAGTCATCGAGAGCTTCGCGATAGTCACGCGAGCGGCAGCTGGTTTCATGAACGACATTCACGATCGAATGCCGTTGGAGGTGCCGAAGGATGCGATCGATCTGTGGCTCGATCCGAAGCCAAAAACGGAAGACCAGCTGGCGGCGATCTTGAAGTCATCGGCAGGAACCGAGCACTTGGTCGCGCATCCAGTCTCAACGTTGGTGAATTCAGTATCGAATGACGCGCCAGAGCTGATCGACCCGGTAAAACCAGAGCCGGAACCGCAGCTGGATCTATTCGCGGCACCAAGCGAAGCGAAACACCGCGCGAAACACCGCAAAAGCTAGACGCACATGAGGTCGCCTTCGCTCTGGAAGATGTCTCGGCAAGTCAGTGGGATCGCGGTTCCAAGAGCCTGATTGCCCGCGCACGCGCATCTGATGGAGCCGCCGCTGACCTCGCAGTGCGTGCAACTGTCGGTGTAAGAGCCAGCGGGTAGGCACTTCGTCTCAGTGCCGACGAGCGTTCTGCACGTGAGACGCGTGTCAGCGCAGTCGTCCGGCATGCCGTCACAATCGTTGTCGAGACCATCGCACGGTCTCGTCTCCTCGCTCTCTGGCTTCTGTTCGCCCTCGCAGATGGTGCCCCACACGCCCGTTGCGCTGCATCGTTCTGTGCCTGGCTTGCAGATGCCCTTTGCCGGGTTTCCGCAGGACCGACTCATGCCTGGCATGCAGTCGACGCACCGACCCGCGCTACAATAACCACTCGAGCACGCACTGCGGTTCTCCATGCTGCCATCGGCACTGCATGAGACGACACTCGTCCCTTCGCACCTCGGCGCGCCACCCGGCATGCAGGTGTTGCAGTCGCCGCGAGAGCCATTGCACAAGCCGCGCCCGCAGGTCTTCAGCTTTTGAAAGGCCGTCTGCTGTGGATTGCACTCGACCAGGTCGTCACCGGTGCACATCTTCTGGCCCGGCGTGCACGCAGATGTCTTGCACTGCCCTGCTTTCGCATCGCACAGCGCGTCGCTCGCGCACGTTTGACTCGGCGCCCACACGTCCCCTGTCGGAGAGCACGCCTCGAGTGTTGCGCCCGTGCAGCGATTGGCTCCCGGCGCGCACATTGCACAGACGCCAGTCCGAATACCCGGCATGCACAGCGCCGCGCTGCTGCACTCAGTCTGCATCTGGACTACGCCGTTCGCATCGCATTGGTAGAGCGTTCCGGCGCCATCACACGTGCGCGCGCCTTTGCTGTTTTCGCAGACCGATGCGACCAACAAGCACTCGCCCGGCTTCGATGTTTCCGGTCCCGCACAGACTTCGCCTTGAGCACACCCGGCCGCCTCAGCCCACGAGCCGCTCACGCACTCTTCGCGCATTCCGCCTCCGCCACTGACACAGCGAAAGGCGTTCGGAGTCGCGCACGGCTCGGCGGTAGGACCACCCGCGCCGGCAACATTCGAGCTGCTCATTCCCGCAGCGCCGATCATGCCCGCACCCGCAGTTCCGCTGGCTGCCCCGCCGCTGGAGTTTGACCCGGTGCCCGGTGAAGCCGCATTGGCTCCGGCGGTGCTACCCACTGGCGAAGGCGCGGATGTGCCGCCGGCAACGCCAGGGAACCCCCCGCTCGAGACCCCAGACGACATCATTCCCGTTGCAGTGGGATTCGACGGATCGCCCACTCCAGGTTCCGCGGCCGCCCCATCGGCAGCGGCCGACTAAACGCAGT
>Ga0193752_1000539_pt1 | contig 35749 bp, 31 predicted proteins | sample H1c1metaG_FD_144924 | JGI IMG/M metagenome (GOLD analysis project Ga0193752, IMG submission 144924) | Soil microbial communities from a riparian zone of the East river system, Colorado, United States - H1c1 | ecosystem: Environmental > Terrestrial > Soil > Riparian zone | place: USA: East River... | reverse complement strand
TCGCTACTACAACATCATTTACGAGGCGGTCGACGAGATCAAGGCGGCGCTCTCCGGCATGCTGACGCCGGAGCGCAAGGAATCGATCCTCGGCATGGTGCAGGTGCGCCAGGTGTTCCGCATCTCCAAGATCGGCACGGTGGCCGGCTGCTACGTCACCGAAGGCCTGGTCAAGCGTTCCGCGCAGGTCCGGTTGCTGCGCGACAACGTGGTGATCCACACCGGCGACATCGACTCCCTGAAGCGCTTCAAGGACGATGTGCGCGAGGTCAAGGCCGGCTTCGAGTGCGGCATGTCGCTGAAGGGCTTCTCCGACCTCAAGGAAGGCGACCAGTTCGAAGTCTTCGAGACGGTGGAGGTCGCGAGGACGTTGTGAAGCGCCGCGCCGGGAAACCCTCGGGCCGCTCGCAGAAGCTCGGCGACCTGATGCAGCGCGAGCTTTCCGATCTGATCCGCCTCGAGCTGCGCGACCCGCGGGTCGGCATGATCACCATCACTTCGGTCGACGTGTCGCCCGACCTGTCGCATGCCAAGGTGTTTTTCACGATCCTCGAAAAAGAGAAGCTCAAAGAGACGCTCGACGGCCTGAAGCGCTCCGCCGGCTTTCTCCGCTCCCAGCTGGCGAAGCGCATCAAGATCTACACCACGCCGGAGGTGCGCTTCGTCTACGACGAGTCGGTGGAGCGCGGCGATCACCTGTCGCGCCTGATCGATTCGGTGATCCCGCGGAAATGACCGATGTCGACGGCGCGCTGCTGCTCGCTCGGGCTGAGCTCGAACGCGGCTTTGCAGCAGGCCAAGCGCCTGCTCGGGGCGCGCAAGGCGGGCCACGCCGGCACGCTCGACCCCCTGGCCTCGGGGCTGCTGATGGTGTTGTTCGGCGAGGCGACCAAATTCGCCGGGCCGTTGCTCGACGGCGACAAGGAATACATGGCCACGCTGCAGATGGGCGCCGCCACGACTACCGGCGATGCCGAAGGCGAGGTTGTCGAGCGCGGTCCGACCGACATGACGGAAGCGGATGTGCGCGCGATCCTGCAGCGGTTTCGTGGCGAGATCGAGCAGGTGCCGCCGATGTTCTCGGCGCTGAAGCGCGACGGCGTTCCCCTGTACAAGCTGGCGCGGCGCGGCGAGGAGGTAGAGCGCCGCCCGCGGCGTGTGACGATCAGGGAGCTCGAGTTCGTGGGCGGCAGCGCAGTGCGTCCCGAGCTGCGTATCCGCTGCAGCAAAGGCACATACATCCGTTCGCTCGCCCAGGACATCGGGGCAGCCCTGGGAAGCAGGGCGCACCTCTCGGCGCTCAGGCGCACCGCATCGGGGCGCTTTCGCATCGAGGAGGCGGCAAGCCTCGAGGGCCTAGGGGCTATGGCTCCGGCCGAGCGCCAGCGCCGTCTGCGGCCACTGGCGGAGCTCCTCGTGGAGCTGCCGCGGGCCGAGCTCGATGCGCAGGCCGCGGCGCGGCTACGCAACGGCCAGGCACTGCCGATTCCGGGCCTCGGCGAGGGCATTTACGGCGTTTACGGCCCGGGCGGCTTGGTGATCGGCCTCGGGCGCAGCGACGGCGCCAGCCTGCACCCGCTGAGACTCACTCAAGCGACTGAAAAACATCGCTAAACCTTGTACCCGGAAAGCCCTTCGGTTAAAATCCCGCGCCTCAAGATAAAGACGACACAGAGAGATAGCGAATGGCATTGCAGGTCGCGCAAAAAGCGCAGGTAGTAAAGCAGTATCAGCGCTCGGGAGCCGACACCGGCTCGCCCGAAGTGCAGGTCGCGCTTCTTACGGAGCGCATCAACGGCCTCACCGAGCATTTCAAGATGCACGTCAAAGACTTCCACTCGCGCCGCGGGCTCCTGAAGCTGGTGAGCCAGCGACGCAAGCTGCTCGATTACCTGAAAGGCAAGGACGCGGACAAGTACCGCGGCCTGATCGAGCGGCTCAATCTCCGCAAATAAGCATTTGATGTCGCAGCATGAAGCGCTCATCGTCCTGGTGAGCGTTTTTTGTTTGCGCGTTCCCTAATTTGAAGGATTTCCCCTTGAACCCGACCAAGAAGACGTTTACCTACGGCAGCCACCAAGTCACCCTCGAGACCGGCGAGATCGCCCGCCAGGCTCACGGCGCCGTCCTCGTCACTATGGACGACACCGTCGTCCTAGCCGCGGTCACCGCGTCTAAAAACGCCAAGCCGGGACAGGATTTCTTCCCGCTGACCGTCGACTATGCCGAGAAGACCTACGCCGCGGGCAAGATCCCCGGCGGCTTCTTCAAGCGCGAAGGCCGCCCCACCGAAAAGGAGACGCTGACCTCGCGCCTCATCGACCGGCCGATCCGCCCGCTGTTCCCAGACGGCTTCTACAACGAAGTGCAGGTCGTGGCGCAGGTGCTGTCGCTCAATCCCGAAGTCGACTCCGACATCCCGGCGATGATCGGCGTGTCGGCGGCGCTGACCCTGTCGGGCGTGCCGTTCAACGGGCCCATCGGCGCGTGCCGCGTGGGCTATATCGACGGCCAGTACATCCTCAACCCCACCGCGACCCAGCTGAAGGAGTCGAAGCTCAACCTGGTGGTCGCCGGCACCGAGGCGGGCGTGATGATGGTCGAGTCCGAGGCCCTCGAGCTGTCCGAGGACATCATGCTCGGCGGCGTGACCTACGGCCATGAGCAGATGCAGGCCGCGATCCAGGCGATCAACGAGCTCGCCGAGGTCGCCGCCAAGCCGGCCTGGGACTGGAAGGCGCCGCCGAAGGACGAGGCGCTCATCGCCCGCATCCAGCAGCTCGGCGAGTCGGACCTGCGCGAGGCGTTCCGCGTCAAGCAGAAAAAGGCGCGCTCCGAAGCGATCGACGCGATCTGGAAACGGGTATTCGAGGCTGTCGGCGTCGGCACCGAAGGCGGGCCGACCGCGCAGGCCGTGAAGGACATCTGCTTCAACCTGGAGTCGGCGATCGTGCGCAGCCAGATCCTCGACGGCGAACCGCGCATCGACGGACGCGACACGCGCACCGTGCGCCCGATCAGCGTGCGCGTCGGCGTGCTGCCGCGCACGCACGGCTCGGCGCTGTTCACGCGCGGCGAGACGCAGGCGCTGGTCACGGTCACCCTCGGCACCGGGCGCGACGAGCAGATCATCGACGCGCTGGCGGGCGAGTACCGCGAGCGCTTCATGTTCCACTACAACATGCCTCCGTACGCCACCGGCGAGACCGGCCGCTACGGCTTCACCAAGCGCCGCGAGATCGGCCACGGCCGGCTCGCCAAGCGCTCGCTGGTCGGCTTGCTGCCCAAGCCTGAGGACTTCGGCTACTCGCTGCGCGTCGTGTCGGAGATCACCGAATCCAACGGCTCGTCGTCGATGGCCTCGGTCTGCGGCGGCAGCCTCGCGCTGATGGACGCAGGCGTACCGATCAAGGCGCACGTCGCCGGCATCGCCATGGGCCTGATCAAGGAAGGCAACCGCTTCGCGGTGCTGTCCGACATCCTCGGCGACGAGGACCACCTCGGCGACATGGACTTCAAGGTGGCCGGCACGGAGCAGGGCATCACCGCGCTGCAGATGGACCTGAAGATCGAGTCGATCAACAAGGGCATCATGAAGATCGCGCTCGATCAGGCGCGCGACGCGCGCCTCGGCATCCTGCAGATCATGAAAGGCGGCATCGAGGGCTCGCGCACCGAGCTCTCCACGTTCGCGCCGCGCATCATCAAGATCAAGATCAACCCGGACAAGATCCGCGACGTCATCGGCAAGGGCGGCGTGGTCATCCGCGGCATCCAGGAGGAGACCGGCACCACCATCGAGATCGAGGACGACGGCACCATCTCGATCGCGTGCGTGCTGGCGGAGGGCGGCGAGGCGGCGAAGAAGCGCATCCAGGAGCTCACCGCCGACGTCGAGGTCGGCAAGATCTACGAGGGCCCGGTGCTGCGCCTGCTCGACTTCGGCGCCATCGTGCAGCTGATGCCCGGCCGCGACGGCCTGCTGCACATCTCGCAGATCAGCAACGAGCGCGTCAACGCCGTCTCCGATCACCTCAAGGAAGGCCAGATCGTGAAGGTGAAGGTGCTCGAGGCGGACGACAAAGGGCGCGTGCGCCTCTCGATGAAGGCGATCGGCGCCCAGGAAACTGCTAAGACGGGCTGAAGCGGCTACTTCGCGACTTGCCGCTCCCTGAGCTCATCGAGGGTCTTGCAATCGATGCACAGGGTAGCGGTAGGTCTGGCCTCCAGGCGCTTTAGGCCGATCTCCACGCCGCAGCTGTCGCAATAGCCGTATTCGTCGGCGTCGATGCGTGCGATGGTCTCGTCGATCTTCTTGATCAGCTTGCGCTCGCGGTCGCGGTTGCGCAGCTCGAGCGCCATGTCGGACTCCTGGCTGGCGCGGTCGTTCGGGTCGGCGAACACCGTGGCCTCGTCCTGCATGGTGTGCACGGTGCGGTCGATCTCCTCGGAGAGCTCGGCCTTGAGCGTCTCCAGGATCTTGCGGAAATGCTTCCGCTGCTGCGCGTTCATGTACTCCTCGCCCTTTTTGGCTGCATAGGGCGTGAAGCTTTTCCTCGTGATTTCTACGGCCATTCTGCGGCTACCCCTAGAAAAGCGAGGCGACTTTGTATCAGAAAAGAGCCCCTTGCCGCAAGCAAGCAAATTGCCCTCGTACCCATGCCGAGGGTATCATTCCCCCCTTCTCGGGGTGTAGCGCAGCCTGGTAGCGCGCTTGCTTTGGGAGCAAGATGTCGGGAGTTCAAATCTCCCCACCCCGACCAGGTTTCTAGCCCGACCGGCTGCCCGTAGCTCAACCGGATAGAGCACCAGCCTTCTAAGCTGGGGGTTGTGGGTTCGAGGCCCGCCGGGCAGGCCACGAAAGAGAAGGGCCGCGCCCTTGCGAGCGCGGCCCCTTGTTGCGTGCGCCGGCGAAGCGGCGCCGGCCTAGCGGCGATGGTGGTTGTCGTCGTGCCGGTTTTGATGGTCACGCTTCAGCATCCCCACGTCCGGATGCACCCACAGGGCCAGCAGCTGCCCGCCCTCGACCAGCTCTGCGTCGCTGGCCTTGTGCACCTGGACATCCAGCAGGAACCAGCCCTCGCCCAGGATGTGCTCGGCGTCGATGATGCCGGAGGTTTCCTCGTCCTGCGTGATGAAGCTCGGGTTGGTGGCGGTGGTGCCGTCGAAGAACTTCGGGTTGTGCGCCGCGACCTGGATCATCTGGCGCGTGTCGATCGAGTACAGCCAGACCTTGGAGATGCGCCCGCTGTTGCCCGGATCCTCGTCCATCAGGATGCGGCCGAGCTTGTCGATGGTCACGTTGTCGAGCATCTTGTGGCCCTCGTCGCCGCGCAGGATGATCTCGATCTCGCCGCCCTGCTCGGGGTCCTCGATGTCGTCGAAGCGCAGGCGCCACAGGCGGCAGTTGGTGGCCTCGCTCGCGGTGGTGACGAAGTAGAAGTCGTTGGCGCAGCCCTTGCGCGGGTCCCAGGCGCCGTCTTCGCAGCGCTGCATGCGCAGGATGCCGGCGCCGACCGAGGCCGCCGACAGCTGAGCGCTGGTGGTCATCGACGACACGTTGCCGAAGTTGTGCATGCCGAAGCGGCCCTTGCCGACATAACCGGTAGTCGCATTGCCCAGCCCGAAGGCGTTGTCTTCCTCGAACACCGGCGCGCCGTTCACCGAGGCCGTGATGCCGTAGAACGACCCGTTGGTGAGCCCGGCCTGCTCGATCGGGTGCCCGCTGCGCGTCTTCATGCCGACGTAGACGTAGCACTCGCTCGGGAAGCCCGACGGGGGCGTCGGCGAGGTGCTCAGGTTGCCGTCGTCGGTGAGCACTACGATGGTCTTACGCTGCGGATGTGGAGACGCGATGGCGTTCTCATAGGCGAGCCGGCCCATGCGCGGCAGGTGCCAGGCTTCGCCGGCGTGCGCCCCGGTTACCACCCTGGCCCAGGCGCGGCCGTCGGTGAATTCCTCGCCGCCCAGGTAGATGCGCTCCGGCGTGCCGAGCGAGCCGGACAGGTCGAAGGCGCCTTCCTTCGGCAGGTCGGCGGAGCAGAAGCGGTTCCACGCCACGGTGCCGGCGACGTACTGGCCGGTCGCTGCGTTCCAGGTGAAAACCTTGTTCGGCGCGGGCGTGAGGTCCTGGCCTTTCTTCACGCGCAGCGTGTCCGCATCGATAATCCAGCGCGAAACGAATGCCCCGGTGCTGCCGTGGGCACGTGCCGCGCCCGAGGTGCCGGCCAGCTCGTGGTTCATGAGCAGCGTGAATTCGCCGCGCCCGCTGTCGAAGGCGCCCAGCCCGTCCGGAATTCCCACCATGCGGTAGCCGCCGATCGAGTCGCCCACCGTCAGGATCGAGACTGCCTTCGCTCCGGTGATGCTCGGGATCAGGTAAGGCTCGGTGCGCGTGCTCGGGCCGGTGTCGATATCCGCCTGGTGCGCCTTGGCCGGGGTGATCGCAGCCGCGCCGGCGAGGACGACGGGGGTGGCGAGCGCTCCTTTGAGGAACGATCGGCGCGAACGGGACTCTTGTGTCATGGAGGAGGTGCCTTTCTCTTCTCGAGTGGGTGCCGTCTTGTTGGGTGGGTACTGCTGTCCGTGGACGCTCCGCTGTCGTCCGCGAGAAAAGATAGGCGCGCCGTGTTGCAGTTTCTTTTCCGCCAGCGTGGTTTCTTTCTAGGGGGTCGCGGGAATAGCCGTGCGCGTGACGCACAACTGTCACATTCCGGGCGTCCGGGTGATAAAATCGCCGCCCGCTGTACTCCTGTACGACGATGGTGAGCGTAGCTCAGTTGGTTAGAGCATCGGTTTGTGAAGCCGAGGGTCGTGGGTTCAATTCCCATCGCTCACCCCAAATTCCTTCTTCGCGCGAGCCCCTGGGCTGATGCGCTTCGCGGTCATCACCATGACCCGACCCGCTGCGCCACGCAAGTGGCGCGCACCGCAGTTGCGTGCCGGGGCCGACGCGCGACAGGCTGCCGCGTCGATCCTCGACGCAGCGCTCGCCCAGGTGCGCAGCAACGCCCCGGGCGCGCTCGAATCGGCGGATCCCGAATACCTTCATCAGCTGCGCGTCGGCCTGCGGCGCTACCGTTCAGCGCTGCGCGTCTTCCGGAAATTGCTCAGGAAAGGGCCGCGCAGGCAGCTTGCCAGCGCGGCGCGCGCGGCGATGCGGCCGCTTGGCCAGGCGCGCGACTGGGATGTGCTGGTCGCAGGGCTCGAGCGCATCAAGGCGCCGCGCGTGCTAGTGCAGCGCGCGCGTACGCGGCGGAGCGCTGCGCATGAGCTGCTGCGGCCGATCGATACCGGGGGGCTCGAACCGGGCCCCGCGGCATGGAAGAAGAAGAACGAATCGCTGGAGCGCTTCGCCGCCCGCGTGTTGCCGCGGCTGCGTCGCAAGACGCTGCAGCGCGCGCACGGCCTGGACTGGACCGACGCCGGGCAACGGCACCGGCTGCGCATCCACGTCAAGCGCCTGCGCTATGCCGCCGATTTCCTCGGCGGCCGGACGCAAGCGCTGGAGGCGCTGCAGGAGACGCTCGGCGAGCTGAACGACCTTGCGGTCGCGCGGCGGCTGCTTCGGGACCTGCGGCCGCCGCAGAGCGTCGCGCGGCGCCTCGCGGCAGGCGAGCGCCGGCTAGTCGCGCTGGCCCGTCGGCAGGTCGCCGCGCTTGAGGCGGAAGACTGACTCGGCCGGCCAGCTGAACGGCAGGCGCGGAAACGCTTTCTGCAGCGAGCGGCGCGCTTCGCCCACTTCGCAAACCAGGATCCCGTTCGCCGACAGTCGCTGCTTCGCCTGGGCAATGATGCGGCGGACGAGGTCCAGGCCGTCGCGGCCGGCGCCCAGGGCGAGCGCAGGTTCCCAGCGGTACTCGCCGGGGAGGCGCTGCATCGACGGCGTCGGCACATAGGGCGGGTTGGCGATGATCAGGTCGAACGAACCGCGCAGCTTCGCGAACAGGTCCGACTGCACCAGCCGGATGGGCCGGCGCGCCACGTTTCGCCGCGCCACTGCGAGGGCATCGGCGGAAACGTCGGAGGCGGTCACCCGAGCACGCGGGAAGGCCCGCGCCGCGAGCACCGCCAGGCAGCCTGAGCCGGTGCACAGGTCGAGCACGCGCTTCGGTGCCGGAAGGTCCTTCAGGAGGAAAGCGATGTGCGACCGCGGCACGATGACGCGCTGGTCGACGTAGAAGCGCTGCCCGTCGAGCCAGGCTTCGCGCAACAGGTACGGCACGGGGATTCGCTGGCGGATTCTTTGCTCGACGAGCTCTTCGATCCTTGCTGCGCTCCGCCCGCTTACGTGCGCCGCGAGGTCATGGGAGAAAGGCAAGCGCAGCGCCCGAAGGACAAGAAAGGCGGCCTCGTCGTGAGCGTTGTCCGTGCCGTGCCCGTAGTGCAGGCGCGCGGCCTTGAAGCGCCTTTCGGTTTTCCCGATGAGCTCCGCGAGCGTCAAGGAAGCAGGGCGCGCAGCGTATCCAGGTAGATCTTGGGCAGCTGCTCCAGCGCGGCCAGCTCGATGTTCTCGTTCAGCTTGTGGATGCTGGCGTTGACCGGCCCGAGCTCGAGCACCTCGGGGCAGATGTCGATGATGAAGCGCGCATCCGATGTGCCGCCGGTGGTGGACAGCTCCGCGGAGCGGCCGGTATGCCGCTTGCCGACCTCGAGCACGGTTTGCGCCAGCTTGCCGCGCTTGCTGAGGAAGGGCTTTGCGCCGACGACCCACGACACCGAGTACTCCAGCCCGTGCTTGGCGAGAATGGATTCCACCCGCTGTTGCAAAGACCGATCAGTGCTTTCGGTCGAGAAACGGAAATTGAAGTCCACCTCGACCGATCCGGGCACCACGTTGGCGGCGCCGGTCCCGGCGTGGATGTTGGAGACCTGGAAGCTGGTCGGCGGAAAGCTTTCGTTGCCGGCATCCCACTGCGTCTTCGCCAGTTCGGCCAGCGCCGGGGCGAGCAGGTGCACCGGGTTCTTTACCAGATGAGGGTAGGCGACGTGGCCTTGAATTCCCTTTACAAGTAATTTTCCAGAAAGAGACCCGCGTCGACCATTCTTCAGCATGTCACCCAGCGCATCCACCGAGGTGGGCTCGCCGACGATGCAATAGTCGATCAGCTCCTTGCGCCGCTTGAGCGTCTCGACCACCTTGACGGTGCCGTCGACTGCCGGACCTTCCTCGTCCGAGGTGAGGAGCAGAGCGATCGAGCCGGAATGGTCGGGCTTTTCCTTCGAGAATGCTTCTGCAGCGACGACGAAGGCGGCAATGGAGGACTTCATGTCCGCAGCGCCGCGGCCGTAGAGCCTGCCGTCGCGGATGGTCGGCACGAACGGGTCGGAATGCCACTCCTCGAGCGGTCCGGTCGGAACGACGTCTGTGTGGCCGGCAAAGCACACCAGCGGGGCGCCGGCGCCTCGGCGCGCCCAGAGGTTGCTCACGGCGCCGAAGTTCATCGGCTCGCACTTGAACCCGGCGGCCGACAGCCGCTGGGCGAGGAGTTTCTGACAGCCGCCGTCTTCGGGGGTGACCGACCTGCGCCCGATCAGCTCCTTGGCGAGCTCGAGCGCACTGACTACCTCAGGCATTCATGTCGATCTTGAAGTTATTGAACGAGGCGCCGGCACCCGCCGACAGCACGCCTTCCTTCTTCTCCTCGCCGCCGCCGTCCTTCTTGTCCGCCGCGGGCGCCGCGGGCGGCGTTTTCGCCCCGCTGCCGGACAGGCTGAGATCGCCGGCAGTCGCCTGGTTGATCAGCCACAGCATGTTGGTGGCCGAGTCCGCGTTCGCCATCGCCTCGTCCTGCGTGATCTTGCCGTCCATGAACAGCTTGAACAGCGCCTGCTCGAAGGTCTGCGAGCCGGGCGCCATGCTCTTCTCCAGCGCCTCCTTGATCTCGTTGATCTCGCCTTTCTCGATCAGCTCCGAGATGTGGCGCGTGTTGAGCAGCACCTCGACCGCCGCCATGCGCGCGCCGGTCTTGGTGCGCACCAGGCGCTGCGAGATCACCGCCTGCAGCGCCGCCGACAGGTCGAGCAGCAGGCTGGGGCGGTTCTCCAGCGGGTAGAAGTTGATGATGCGGTTCATCGCGTGGTAGCTGTTGTTGGCGTGCAGCGTGGCGAGGACCAGGTGGCCCGACTGGGAGTAGGCGAGCGCCGCCGCCATCGCCTGCTTGTCGCGGATCTCGCCGATCAGGATGCAGTCCGGCGCCTGGCGCAGGGCGTTGCGCAGCGCGACCTCGAACGCCTTGGTATCGGTGCCGACCTCGCGCTGGTTGACGATCGATTTCTTGTTCTGGAAGATGAACTCGACCGGGTCTTCCAGCGTCAGGATGTGGCCCGATTTGCGCTCGTTCCTGAAATCGAGCATCGCCGAAAGCGAGGTCGACTTGCCCGAGCCGGTGGCGCCCACCACCAGGATCAGGCCGCGCTTCTGCATGATCGTTTCCTTCAGCACCTCGGGCAGGCCGAGGGTATCGAGCTGAGGGATCTGGCCCGGAATGAAGCGCACCACCACCGCGGGGGAGCCCTTCTGGCGGAAAGCGCTGATACGGAAGGCGCCCACGCCCTCGATGCTGAACGCGGTGTTCAGCTCCATCTCCTCCTCGTACTCCTTGATCTGGCGCTCGGTGAGCACCTCGTAGAGGAGCTGCTGGACCGTCTGCGCGGTCATGATGGCCTGGTTCACCGGCACCGCGACGCCGTTGATCTTGATGTTGATCGGCGCGCCGACCGAAAGGAAGATGTCCGACGCCTTCTTGTCGGCCATGATCTGGAACAGCCGTTTCATCGCAGACATGCTGGCTCCCCTAAAAGCCCGTTCCCGCTAGTTTAATCCCCCCGCAGTAATTCGTTCAGGCTGGTTTTGGCACGGGTCTTGGCGTCGACCTTTTTGACAATTACCGCACAGTACAGGCCATATTTGCCGTCGGCGGAGGGCAGATTTCCCGAAACTACAACCGACCCGGCCGGCACCCGGCCGTAGAGGATCTCGCCGGTCGCCCGGTCGAGGATCTTGGTGCTCTGGCCGAGGAACACTCCCATCGAGATGACGCTGTTCTCCTCGACCACCACGCCTTCGACCACCTCGGAGCGCGCGCCGATGAAGCAGTTGTCCTCGATGACCACCGGTCCGGCCTGCACCGGCTCCAGCACGCCGCCGATGCCCACGCCGCCGGAAAGATGGACGTTTTTACCGATCTGCGCGCACGAGCCGACGGTGGCCCAGGTATCGACCATCGTCCCCTCGTCGACGTAGGCGCCGATGTTGACGAAGGAGGGCATCTGGATCACGTTTTTCGCGAGGAAGGCGCCGCGGCGGGTGACCGCACCCGGCACGACGCGGAAGCCGCCCTGCGAGAAATCGAACGACTCGAACTTGGAGGCCACCTTGTCGTAGTAACGGGTGGCGCCGCCGCCCATGGGGCGGTTGTCCTCGAGGCGGAAGGAGAGCAGCACCGCTTTCTTGACCCACTGGTTGGTGACCCACTTGCCGCCGGTTTTCTCGGCGCAGCGCAGGGTGCCCGCGTCCAGCCCGGCGATGACTTCCTCCACCGCGTCGCGCAGGGCGCGCGGCGCGTTGGCGGGATTGATGGAGGCACGGCCTTCCCAGGCCTCTTCGATCGTTTTCTGTGCGCTCATAGTTTCCTGGCGAATTGCATGGTCCGCTCGATCCCCTCTACGCATTCGTCGAGCGGAGCGACGAGCGCCATGCGTACGTGGTTCTTGCCCGGGTTGCCGCCCGCATTGCCACCCTCGGCGTCGCGCGCTAGGTAGCTCCCCGGCAGGGCGAGAACATTATATTCATGCTGCAACCGCCGCACGAACTCGGCGTCGTCGATCGGCGTGCGCATCCAGAGGTAGAAGCCGCCGTCCGGCATTGCGGTTTGTAGCGGATTCTTCAATAGAGGAAGAACCGCCTGGAACTTCGCCGCGTACAGGCGCCGGTTCTCGCGCACGTGCTCCTCGTCGTTCCACGCCGCAATCGAGGCGTGCTGGATGGCGAGGCTCATGGCCGAGCCGTGGTAGGTGCGGTAGAGCAGGAATTTCTTCAGCAGGGCCGCGTCGCCGGCGGCGAAGCCCGAGCGCATGCCCGGGCAGTTCGATCGCTTGGACAGGCTGGAGAAGACCACCAGCTGCCGGTAATTTTCTCTATTTAATTGAAAAGCAGCCTGCAAGGCGCCCATCGGCGGCTGGTCGAAGTAGATCTCGGAATAGCACTCGTCCGAGGCGATCACGAAGCCATGCCGGTCCGACAGCTCGAACAGCCGTTTCCACTCCTCGAGGCCGATCACCTTGCCGCTGGGGTTCGCCGGCGAGCAGACGTACAGCAGAGCGACGCCTTTCCAGTCCGAGGGCTCGCCGTATACCGGGGTGGCGCCCGCCAGCAGCGCGGCGCCTTCGTAGATTTGGTAGAAAGGATTCGGGCAGACCACCCGGGAGCCGGGTGCGAGGACCGTCTGGGCAAAGGCGAAGAGGGCTTCGCGCGTGCCGTTCACGGGTAGAACTTGCGTCTCGAAGTCGGGCGCCGGGATGCCGTAGCGCCGGCCGAGCCAGCCGGAGATCGCCTGGCGCAGCGCCGGCAGCCCGGCGGTCGCCGGATAGGCGGCCAGCCCGTCGAGATGGGCGACCAGGGCGTTCTTCACTAGGTCGGGCGTCGGGTGCTTGGGCTCGCCGATCGACAGGTTGATCGGTCGCAGCGCGGAGTTCGGCGCCGCTCCGGCGAGGAGGGCGCGCAGCTTTTCGAACGGATACGGCTGCAGCCGCTCGAGGAGCGGGTTCAAACTTTGCCGGCCCAGCCGCGCTTGCGATGCTCGGCGAAGACCGAGGTGTAGATGCCGCCGCGGACGTTGAAGCGCGCTTCCAGGCGCATGAAGCGCGGCGCGATCGCGCGCACCAGGTCATCGAGGATCTTGTTGGTCACCGCCTCGTGGAACGCGCCCTCGTTGCGATAGGACCAGACGTACTGCTTGAGCGATTTCAGCTCGACGCACTTGCGATCCGGAACGTAGTCGAGCACCAGGGTCGCGAAATCCGGCTGCCCGGTCATCGGGCACAGGCAGGTGAATTCCGGGATCTCCATGTGGATCCGGTAGTCGCGCTCCGGCGCTGGATTCTTGAAAGTCTCGAGACGCTTGCTTGGACGAGTCGGCACCGGAAAAAGCAGCGGAATGAAGCGGCGCAAATGTTATCATTTTTCGCGTGCGCCTCACTCAAATAAAACTCTCCGGTTTCAAGTCTTTCGTCGATCCAACCTCGATCTACGTGCCGGGCCAGCGGGTCGGCGTCGTCGGGCCCAACGGCTGCGGAAAATCCAACGTCATCGACGCCGTGCGCTGGGTGCTCGGCGAGACGCGCGCCTCGGCGCTGCGCGGCGACTCGATGCAGGACGTCATTTTCAACGGTTCGATCCACAGGAAACCCCTGTCGCGGGCTGCGGTCGAGCTGATCTTCGACAACTCGCTGGGCCGCGCCGCCGGCCAGTGGTCGCAGTACGCCGAGCTTTCGGTGCGCCGGGTCCTGCAGAGGGACGGCGAGTCGAGCTACTACATCAACGGCACGCACGTGCGCCGGCGCGACATCACCGACTTGTTTCTCGGCACCGGCCTCGGGCCGCGCGCCTACGCCATCATCGAGCAGGGCATGATCTCGCGGGTCATCGAGGCCAAGCCCGACGAGCTGCGCGTGTTCCTCGAAGAGGCAGCCGGGGTCTCGAAGTACAAGGAGCGGCGCCGCGAGACCGAGAACCGGCTCGCCGATACGCGCGAGAACCTCTCGCGCATCACCGACATCCGCCTCGAGCTCGGCGTGCAGCTGGAGAAGCTGGAGGCGCAGGCCACGGTCGCGGCGCGCTACAAGGAATACCAGGCCGACCTGCAGCTCAAGCAGCACCTGCTGTGGTTCCTGCGGCGCCGCGACGCGGCGACGGAGCGCGAGCGCCACGCCCAGGAAGTGGCCAAGGCGACCAACGCCCTGGAGGCCGACAACGCGGAGTTGCGCAGCACGGAATCCCGGGTGGAGACCGCGCGCACGTCGCATTACGGCGCCGGGGACGCGCTGAACACCGCGCAGGGCGCGCTCTACGCTTCCAATGCGGAGGTGGCGCGGCACGAATCCGAGCTGCGCCACGCCGAGGAGACGCGGCAGCGCCTGGAGAGCCAGCACACGGAGCGCACGGCCCAGCTTGGAGCCTGGCGCGAGCAGCGCTCGCAGCTCACCCTGGCGCTGCACATGTGGGCGGCGCGCTCGGGCACCGCCAAGGAAAAGGTCTTAAAGACAAAGCAGACCCTCGAGGATGAGACCGCACGCCTGCCGCAGGCCGAGCTGGGGTTCCGCGCGGCGCAGGAGCGGCTCAACGAAGCGCGCAGCCAGGCGCTGCAGGCGGAAAGCCGCCTGCAGCTGGCGCAGGCGAACGTGGCGCACCTGGAGCGCGGCGCGCAGGGCGTCGAGCAGCGGCGCGACCGGCTGCTCGGCGAGCTGCAGGCGCTGGCCGAGCCCGAGGCCGAAGCGATGAACGCGATCGCGGCGCGGCTCGCGGCGCTCGACGGTGAGGCGAACGCGGCGCAGACCAGCTTCGAGGACCTGCAGCAGGAAGTGACGCTGCTCGACGAGCGGCGCGCCGCCGCGGCCGAGACGCTTTCCATCGCGCAGCGCGAGCATGCCGCCGCCGAGGCCCAGCTCACGACTTTGCGCCAGATCCAGGCCGCGGCCGAGGACAATGCGCCCCTGGCGGAATGGCTCGAGCGGCACCGCCTGGGCGGCGCCGCGAGGCTGTGGCAGAAGCTGCGCATCGACCAGGGCTGGGAGACGGCAGTGGAATCGGTGCTGCGCGAGCGGCTGCACGCCCTGGAGCTGGCCGATCCCGCGCACCTCGACGAGGTGCTGGCGAGCCATCCTCCGGTGAGGGCGAGCGTGTTCGAGCACGGCTCGCGCGGCGCGACCGCCGCAGCCCATGGGCTGCCGCTCGCCGCCAAGGTCCACGTCGCCGACCCGGCGCTCGCCGGGGCGATGGCAGATTGGCTGTCGGGAGTATTCGTGGCTGAAGGCACGCCGGAGCGCAGGGTGCGCGAAGCGCTGCCGCCAGGAGCGGTGCTGGTCAACCGCGAAGGGCACCAGTTCACGCGCCACACGGTCAGCTTCCACGCGCCGGATCCGGCGGACGCCGGCCTGCTCGCGCGGCAAGCCGAGATCGAGGAGCTGGAAAAGCAGTACGGGGTGCTCGGCGAACGGCTCGGCGGCGCGCAGGCAGCTCTCGATCAGGCGCAAGCGGAGCACGCGGAGCGCGACGCGGCGCTCGAGCAGGCACGCCTGGATATTGCCGGGCGCCAGAAGGCGCGCCACGACGCGCAGATCGAGCAGCTCAAGCTGGCGCAGGCGCAGGAGCGCTACCTCGAGCGCAGCGCGCAGCTGCGCGCCGAGCAGGGGGAGCTCGAGCAGGAGGCCGCCCGGGGCCGGCAGGCGCTCGCCGACGCCAAGGCCGCCGCCGAGAGCCTCGCTGGGGCCATCGCCACGGCCCGCGACGCAATCGAGGCGGCGCGCAATGCCCACGCCGCCGCGGAGGCGGCGCTCACCGCGCAGCGCAGCGCGCTGCAACGCAGCGAGCGCGAAGCCCAGGATGCCCTGTTCGGCGAGCGGGAGTGCGCCTCCAAGATCGCCGAGATCGACAATGCGGTGCGCGTCATCGACCAGCAGATCGAGCGCGCCGACGCCGAGGTGGCGAAGCTCACCGAGGAGCTGGCCGTCGACACGATTCCCCAGGTGCGCCAGGCGCTCGATGCGGCCGTGGAAAGCCGCATCGCGTGCGAGAAGACCCTGGCCGAGGCGCGCAACGTGGTCGAGGCGGCCGCTTCGGCGCTGCGCGAGCTCGAGGAGGCGCGGCTGCAGGTCGAGGCGCGCGTCGCGCCGCTGCGCGACCGCCTCGGCGAGCTGCGGCTGAAGGAGCAGGCGGCGCAGCTCAACTTCGAGCAGTTCGCCACGCAGCTGCGCGAGGCGAATGCCGACGAGGCGCTGCTGCAGACCGAGGCCGAAGGCGCGCCGCGCGCCTCGTCGCTGCAGGGCGAGATCACGCGCCTCACCGGCGCGATCGGCGAGCTCGGCGCGGTCAACCTGGCTGCGCTGGAGGAGCTCGACAGCAGCCGGGAGCGCAAGAACTACCTCGACTCGCAGTCTGCCGACCTGGAAGAGGCGGTGACCACCCTGGAGGACGCGATCCGCAAGATCGACCGCGAAACGCGCGAGCTGCTGCGCGAGACCTTCGAGGCGGTGAACCAGCACTTCGGCACACTGTTCCCGACGCTGTTCGGCGGCGGCGAGGCGAAGCTGATCATGACCGGCGAGGAGATCCTCGATGCCGGCGTGCAGGTGATGGCGCAGCCCCCCGGCAAGCGCAACGCCAGCATCCACCTCCTGTCCGGCGGCGAAAAGGCGCTCACCGCGATCTCGCTGGTGTTCGCCATGTTCCAGCTCAACCCGGCGCCGTTCTGCCTGCTCGACGAGGTGGACGCGCCCCTGGACGATTCCAACACCGTGCGCTTCTGCGAGCTGGTGAAGCGCATGTCGGCGCAGACGCAGTTCCTGTTCATCAGCCACAACAAGATCTCGATGGAGATGGCCGAGCAGCTGATCGGGGTGACGATGCCCGAGTCCGGCGTGTCGCGCGTCGTTGCGGTCGACATCGACGAAGCGCTGCGCATCCGGGAGGAGCTGGCCGCCTGAGTTTAGAGCGGCCTCTCGCGCCCCTGTCCGCATGACCGACTTCCAGCTCGGTCTGTTGGGCATCGGCGCAGCGGCGGTGGTCGCCGTGCTGATCTATAACCGCACCCAGGAACACAGGCAGCGGCGCGAAGCGGAACGCGCGTTCGTGTCGCGCCATTCCGACGCGCTTCTCGACGAGCCCGCGGACCAGGAGAAGCCTCCCGCCGCATCGCCGCGGAAAGGCGAGATGCACGCCGGCGACATGCCGGATTCCCGCCTCGACTACATCGTCGACCTTGATGTGTCCCGCGGCACCCTGTCTGCCACTGTGCTCGAACACTGGAGGCCCCTGGAGCAGCGCTTCGCGCATCGGGCGCTGCTGGCCGGCAGTGACGGCATAGGCTGGCGGCGCGTCGTGGCCGGGGACGTGCGCAGCCTGACCTCTCTGCGCGCGGCGCTGCAGATCGTAAGCCGCGGCGGCGTCCTCGGCGATGCCGAGCTGATCGAGTTCCGCTCCGGCGCGGAGACGCTCGCCGCCGCGCTCGGCGCGCAGGTTTCAGCCCCGGAAATGCGCGAAGCGCTCGACGCCGCGCGCGAGCTGGACAGGCTGTGCGCCGATGCGGACATTCAGGTGGCCCTGCATGTATCGGGCGAAAGTGCCGGCTTGATGACGGACCCCGGCGCTCTTCCGTATCAGGTCGAGATTCGATCCGACGGCGTCAGTTTCGTTCTCGACCTGCCTCGTACGGCCGAGCCGGCGCGCATCTACCAGGCGATGGTGCGCGCCGCCCGGTCCCTGGCCGACGAGAGCGGGGGCCGGCTGGTCGACGACAACGGCAAAGAGCTCGACGAGCACGCGCTGCGGGCAATCGGCGCCGAGCTGGAGGCGGTCCGCACGCGCCTCGCCGCAGCCGGCATCGAGCCTGGGAGCGAGCTGGCGCTGCGCCTGTTCTCATGAGCGTGCCGAAGGCCGCCCGTGAGCGCGCGAAGTGGCTGCGCGCCGAGCTGGACCGCCACAACCGTCTGTACTACGTCGAGGACAGCCCCGAGGTCAGCGACGCCGAATACGACGCCCTGTTCCGGGAGCTGAGCGCGCTCGAGGAGCAGCACGCGGACCTCCGCAGCCCCGACTCGCCGACGCAGCGCGTCGGCGGCGCCCCGCTGGCGGAGCTGGAGCCCGTGCGGCACGAGCTGCCGATGCTCTCGATCCGCACCGAGACCGACACCGAGGACAGCGGAGCGGCCAACTTCGACGCCAGGCTGCTGCGCGAGCTGGGGGCCGGCGCCGCGCCCATCGAGTACGCGGTGGAGCTCAAGTTCGACGGCCTGGCCATCAGCCTGCTCTATGAGGACGGCATCCTCGAGCGCGCCGCGACCCGCGGCGACGGCGAGGTGGGCGAGAACGTCACGCAGAACGTGCGCACCATCAAGGGCATTCCGCTGCGCCTGCACGGCAAGGCCCCGGACCGCCTCGAGGTGCGGGGCGAGATCTACATGAACCGCAAGGACTTCGAGCGGTTCAATGAGCGCCAGCAGGCCGCCGGCGCCAAATTGTTCGTCAACCCGAGGAACTCCGCCGCCGGCGCGGTGCGGCAACTCGACCCCAAGCTGACCGCGCAGCGACCGCTGCGCTTCTTCGCCTACGGCATCGGGATCAGCGAGGGCTGGAAGCAGCCCGTCACGCAGAGCGGAGTGCTCGACGCGCTGGAAGCTTTCGGGCTTCCGGTGAACGCCGAGCGCGGCGTGGTGCGCGGGCCGCAAGGCCTGATCGAGTATCACAGGCGTATCGGCGCGCTGCGCGAGGGGCTGCCGTTCGACATCGACGGCGTGGTGTACAAGGTGAACAGCCTGGAGCTGCAGCAGCGGCTCGGGTTCGTGTCGCGCGAGCCACGCTGGGCGGTGGCCCACAAATATCCCGCGCAGGAGGAGATCACCGACGTGACCGGGATCGACGTTCAGGTCGGCCGTACCGGCACGCTCACCCCGGTCGCGCGGCTGCATCCGGTTTTCGTCGGCGGCGTCACCGTCACCAACGCCACGCTGCACAACGAAGACGAGCTGCGCCGCAAGGACGTCTGGGTCGGCGACAAGGTGGTCGTGCGCCGTGCCGGCGACGTGATCCCGGAGGTGGTCGGCGTGCGCGAGAAGGGGCCGCGCCGCCCGGGCGACCGCTTCGAGATGCCCAGCCGTTGCCCGGTCTGCGATTCGCCCGTGGTGCGGGTGTCCGGCGAGGCGGCAACACGCTGCACCGGAGGCCTCTACTGCAAGGCGCAGCGCAAGCAGACGCTGCTGCACTTCGCCGGCCGCCGTGCAATGGACATCGAGGGCCTGGGCGAAAAGGTGGTCGACCAGCTCGTGGAGCTGGACCTGGTGAAGAATCCGGCGGACCTCTACCGGCTCGACGCCGCGACGCTCGCGAATCTGGAGCGGATGGGAGAGAAATCGGCGGAAAACCTCGTCGACAGCATCGCAAAATCGAGAAACGCCGACCTCGCCCGCTTCGTCTTCGCCCTCGGCATCCCCGGCGTCGGGGAGGAGGTGGGCAAGATCCTGGCGCGCCATTTCGGCTCGCTCGAGGGGCTGCTGGAAGCCGATTGGGCTACGCTTTCCAGCGAAAAAGAAACAGTCAGGAAAGAAAATACCCGACGGAAGAAGAAGGGCGAGCCGCTGCAGGCGGTAGCGCTGGAGGGGATCGGTCCCGAGCTCATGGAAAGCATCGAGAAGTTCATGCAGGAGCCGCACAATCGCGAGGTCATCGGGCGCCTGACTGATCCGCGGAGCGGCGTTGCCCTTCATCACGGCAGGATTCTTGAAAAGGCGAAGAATGCGAAGACTTTCGTCCTCACCGGGACGCTGGCGGGCATGTCGCGCGACGAAGCGCGCGCTGCGATCGAGGCAAAGGGGCACAAGGTGAGCGGTTCGGTCTCGAAAAGCACCGACTTCGTCGTCGCCGGGGACGACCCGGGCAGCAAGGCGGACAAGGCCCGCAGCCTGGGTGTGCCGCTAATCGGCGAGAAGGAATTCCTCGAACTGTTGCAGAATCTCTGATGACCATGCGCACGAAGCTCAGAAAAGCGGTGTTTCCGGTGGCGGGGCTGGGCAGCCGCTTCCTGCCGGTGACCAAGGCAAGCCCCAAGGAGATGCTGCCGGTGGTCGACAAGCCGCTGATCCAGTTCGCGGTCGAGGAGGCGGCCGCAGCCGGTATCACGGAGATGATCTTCGTCACCGGCCGCAACAAGCGCGCCATCGAGGACCACTTCGACAAGGCCTATGAGCTCGAGACCGAGCTCGAGCGCAAGAACAAGAACGTGCTGCTCGACATGGTGCGCTCGGTGCTGCCCGAGGGCGTGCGCTGCATTTATCTCCGACAGGCCGAGCCGCTGGGGCTCGGCCACGCCGTCCTTTGCGCCCAGCCGGTGGTCGGCGACGAGCCGTTCGCGGTGATCCTGGCCGATGACCTGATGGACTCGCAGCCGCCGGCCATGGCGCGCATGGCGCAGGTTTTCGCGCGCGAAGGCGCCTCGCTGCTCGGCGTCGAGGAGGTGCCGCGCGACCAGACGCAGAGCTACGGCATCGTCACCATCGACAAGATGGTGGACGACCTGGCCCGCATCCACAGCATCGTCGAGAAGCCCAAGCCGGCCGCCGCGCCGTCCAACCTGGCGGTGATCGGGCGCTATGTGCTGACGCCGCGCGTCTTTGAGATGCTCGGCTCGGTGACGCCCGGCGCCGGCGGCGAGATCCAGCTCACCGACGCCATCTCCAAGCTGCTCATGCACGAGCAGGTGTTCGCGCTGCGCCTGCCCGGCCGGCGCTACGACTGCGGCTCGAAGCTCGGCTACCTGCAGGCGATGGTCGAGTTCGGCTTGCGCCATCCCGAGACCGGCGAGGCCTTCGCGCGCTACCTGAAGTCACGCTAGACTCGGGCCATGCCCGACGTACAGAAGGCCTGGGCCTTCCTCGAGAATTCGGACCCGGTGGCGAGCGCGAAGGACGTCGAGGCGGCAGTGCAGCGCCTGGCGTCCGAAATCGGCGAGCGGCTGGCCGACGCCTATCCCCTGGTGCTGGCGGTAATGGGCGGCGCGGTGGTGTTCGCCGGCCAGATCCTGCCGCGGCTGCGCTTCCCGCTTGATTTCGACTATATCCACTGCTCGCGCTACGGTGCGGCGACGCGCGGCGCGCAGATCGAATGGCGCGTCACGCCGCCGCCGGCGACGGTCAAGGACCGCGCCGTGCTGGTGCTGGACGACATCCTCGACGGCGGCGTCACCATGGCGGCGATCCGCGCCCGGCTGCTCGAGCTCGGCGCGAAATCGTTCCAATGCGCCGTCCTGGTGGAGAAAAAATTGAAGATCGAAAAACCGATCAAGGCGGATTTCGTCGGCCTGCAGATCGCCGACCGCTTCGTCTTCGGCTGCGGCCTGGACGCGAAGGGCTTCTGGCGCAACCTGCCCGAGATCCGCGCCATGAAAGGGACCTGAGCTTGCTGGCGATCATCGGCGGCAGCGGCCTGTCGCAGCTCGGCAGCCTCGAGGTCACGCAGCGCAAGGTCTCGCGCACGCCCTACGGCGAGCCCTCCGGCGCGCTCACCTTCGGCCGCATCGCGGAGTGCGACGTGGTGTTCCTAGCGCGGCACGGCTACGGCCACACCATCGCCCCGCACGAGGTCAACTACCGCGCCAATCTCTGGGCGTTGAAGGACGCCGGCGTCACCGAAGTTGTGTCGGTCGCTTCCGTCGGCGGCATCCGCAACGACACCTGGCCCGGCACCCTGGTGCTGCCGCACCAGGTCATCGACTACACCTGGGGCCGTGGCGCGACGTTCTTCGAGGGAGCCGGGGTACCGGTAAACCATATCGATTTCACCGAGCCGTATTCGCGCGCGCTGCGCGCGCGCCTCCTCAAGGCGGCCGAGCGCTGCGGCGAGAAGCTTTCGGACGGCGGGGTCTACGCGGCGACGCAGGGACCGCGGCTGGAAAGCGCCGCCGAGGTGAGCCGGCTGGAGCGCGACGGCGCCGATGTCGTCGGCATGACCGGCATGCCCGAGGCGTCGCTCGCACGCGAGATCAGCCTGGAATACGCCACCATCGCCGTGGTGGCGAACTACGCCGCCGGCCGCGGCGACAGCGCGCGCGCTATCCCGCTCGACAAGATCGGCGCGGTGCTCGAGGAAGCGATGGGCCGCGTGCGGCGCATCATCGGAGCTCTCTGCGAGAAATGATCCGCCCCGTACTGCGCATGGGGGATCCGCGTCTATGGGAGAAATCTCGGCCGGTGGTCGACTTCAAAGGTTCTTTTCTAAAAGAGCTTTTGGTCGACATGCGCGACACCATGGCCCACCTCAACGGGGCCGGCCTAGCCGCGCCGCAGATCGGCGTCGGGCTGCGCGTGGTGATCTTCGGCGTGACGGCCAACCCGCGCTATCCGGATGTCGAGGAAGTGCCGCAGACGGTGCTCATCAATCCCGAGATCACGCCTCTCACCGACGAGGAGGAGGAGGCCTGGGAGGGCTGCCTGTCCGTGCCGGGCATGCGCGGTGTGGTGTCGCGCCCGGAGCGGGTGCGCTACAAGGGCGTCGACGAGACGGGACAGCCCCTTACCCGTGAGGTGGCCGGCTTTCATGCGCGCGTGGTGCAGCACGAGTGCGACCATCTCGACGGCGTGCTGTATCCGATGAGGGTGCGCGACTTCACCCGCTTCGGCTTCATCGAGGAGCTGTTCCCGGGGCAAGACTTGCCGGCGGAGGACTAGGTGAAGACCGTCTTCGCCGAGCGCGGCGAGAAAGTCCGCCTCGGCGACATCCCGTGCGAGCCGCCGAAGGGCATGACCAAGGAGAAGGCTGCCGAGCGCCTCGCCGCGCTCGGCAAGGAGATGTTCGAGCTGCAGGACGCCATGTGGGGCGCCAAAGGCAACAGCGTGCTGGTAGTGCTGCAAGGGCGCGACAGCGCGGGAAAGGACGGCGCCATCAAGCACGTCGCCGGCTTTCTCAACCCGCGCGGCGTGCACGTCGTCTCCTTCGCGGCCCCCACCACCGAGGAGCGCGAGCACGACTTTCTCTGGCGAGTGCACCGCCATGCCCCGCGCCTGGGCGAGTTCGCCATTTTCAACCGCTCGCACTACGAGGACGTGCTGGTCGTGCGCGTACGCGGCCTGGCGACGAAAAGCATGTGGAAAGAGCGCTACGGCCACATCGCCGATTTCGAGGAGCTCCTCGCGGAGCACGGCACCATCGTCCTGAAGTATTTCCTGCATATCAGCAAGAAAGAGCAGAAGGAACGACTGCTCGAGCGCGAAAAGACCCCGGAGACCGCGTGGAAGCTCAATCCGAACGATTGGGTAGAGCGCGACTACTGGGATGACTACACCGAGGCCTATGAGGACGCGATCTCGAAGACCGCGGCGCCGCACGCGCCGTGGATCGTCGTGCCGGCGAACGCCAAGTGGTACAGGAACCTGGTCGTCGCGCAGTCGGTAGTCGAGGCGCTGCGCCAGCGCCGCAAGAGCTGGAAGAAGAAGCTCGACAAGATGGGCCGCGAGCGACGCGCCGAGCTCGCCGCCTATCGCGCCAAGACCTCCTAGATCTGAAGCTCTTTCAGAAGCTCCTGCTCCAGCTGCAGGACTTTCTTGGAGTTGGCCAGCGTCTCCCCGGAAATCAGCAGCACGTCCTCGGCGCGATCGCCAAGGGTGTTGATGCGCGCGGCCTGCAGGTTGATCTGATAGCGCACCAGCGTGCGCGCCACGCCGTAGAGCAGGCCCGGGCGGTCGGCGGCGACCAGCGTGAGGACGTGGTGCGAGCCGCGCTCGTCCGGGCGGATGTCCACCACCGGCGAGATCGGAAAGTGCCGCACGCGGCGCGACAGGCGCCCGCTGCTCGGCGCATCGAGCGGCGCCTGCGAATCGACCTCGCGCGGCAGCTCGGCCTCGATGCGCTCGATCATGTCGCGGTAGTGCGCGTCGGCGCCCTTGCCGAGCACGAGGAAGGTATCCAGCGCATAGCCGTGGCGCGTGGTGTGCACCTTGGCCTCGACGATGTTGAAGCCGGCGCGCTCGAAATAGCCGCAGATGCGCGCGAACAGGACCTCGCGGTCCCTGGCGTAGATCATCACCTGCAGGCCCTCGCCGAACGGCGCGAGGCGCGCCTTCACCACCGGCTTGTCGGCGTCGACGCGATAGTGCAGGTTGCGCGTCTGCCAGGCGATCTCCTGCGCATCGTGGCGCAGGAAGTAGGGCGTGTCGAGCTGCGCCCAGAGCCGGTCCTTGACCTGGTCGGAGAGGTCGTAGAGCTTCAGCAGGCGCAATGCTTCGGCCTGCTTCTCGGCGAGCGCAGCATCGCGCGCCGGCGGCTGGCCGGTCAGCACGCGGCGCGTGGCGTGGAACAGGTCCTCCAGCAGCTTGGCTTTCCACGCATTCCATACCTTGGGGCTGGTGCCGCGTATGTCGGCCACGGTAAGCAGGTATAGCGCCACCAGCCTGCGCTCGGAGCCGACGCGCGCGGCGAACGCGCGCACCACCTCGGGGTCGTGCACGTCCTGCTTCTGCGCCACCGACGACATCGACAGGTGATGCTCGACCAGGAACGCGACCAGATCGGTGTCCTCGGCGGACAGTCCGTGCCTTTTCGCGAAGCTCCTGACGTCGGCGGAGCCGAGGTGGGAGTGGTCGCCGCCGCGGCCCTTGGCGATGTCGTGGTACAGCGCGGCGATGAACAGCAGCCAGCGCCGCTCGAAGCCGCTCATCAGCTCGCTGCACAGCGGGAACTCGTGCGCGAACTCCGGCATGCCAAAGCGGCGCACGTTGCGCAGCACCATCAGAATGTGCTGGTCGACGGTGTAGACGTGGAACAGGTCGTGCTGCATCTGCCCGACGATGGAGCCGAACTCCGGCAGGTAGCGTCCGAGGATGCCGTACTGGTTCATGCGGCGGAACTCGTGCACGATGCCGCGAGGCTGCTGCAGGATGTGCAGGAACAAGAGGCGCGCGGTCGGGTCGCGGCGAAAGCGCGCGTCGATCCGCCGCCGCGCGCGCCACAGGGCGCGCAGCGTCGGCGCGCTCATGCCGCGCAGTTGCGGGTGCTGCATCATCAGCAGGAAGCTCTCCAGGATCGCGCTCGGCTGCTTCTCGAACAGGTCCTCTTCGGCCGCCTCCAGCAGCTCGCCGCGGACAAGCCAGCGCTCGTTGAGCGGCCGCGGCGCGATGTCGCGCTGCGGCATCAGGCGCGCCTGCAGGTTCTGCAGCAGGATCGCGTTCAGCTGCGTCACGGTCTTGGCTGCGCGGTAGTAGCGCTGCATCATCGCCTCGCTCGCGCGCAGATCCGGCGAATCGGTGTAGCCGAACTGCGCGGCGAGCGCGCTCTGGAAGTCGAAGACGATGCGGTCCTCGCGACGCCCGGCGATGTAGTGCAGGCGGATGCGCATGTCCTGGAACGCCGCCTCGTTGCGCGCGAGCTGGCGGGCTTCGTGGCGCTCGAGCAGGCCGTGCGCGACGAGGTCGTTCCAGCTGCGCCCCATGCCGCTCGCGCGCGCGATCCACTGGATGGTCTGCAGATCGCGCAGGCCGCCCGGGGCCTCCTTGAGGTTGGGCTCGAGCGAGTAGGGCGAGTCCTGGTGCTTGGCGTGGCGCTGCTCCTGCTCCAGCTTCTTCGCCTTGAAGAACGCTACCGGGTCGAGCTGCTCCTCGAGGCCGGCCTGCAGTCCGCGGAACAGGCGGCGGCTGCCGATGAGAAAGCGCGCCTCCAGCAGCGTGGTCTGGATGGTGATGTCGGCCGCGGCGGTCTCCAGGCAGCCCTGCACGGTGCGCACGCTATGGCCGATCTCCAGGCCGATGTCCCAGAAGGTGCCGATCAGGCGCTCGACGCGCTCCCGTTCCCCGGGGCCGGGTTCCGCCGGCAGCAGCACCAGCAGGTCGATATCCGAGCTGGGATAGAGCTCGCCGCGGCCGTAGCCGCCGGTGGCGACCAGCGCGGCCGAGCCGGCGGGCTTCACCTGGGCCCAGGCCGCCTTGACGATGCGGTCGATGAGCTGTGCGTGCCGGGCGAGCAGCACGCGCGGCTCGGGTTTCTGCAGATAGGCCTGGCGCAGGACCGCGCGGCCGGCCGCGACCTGCTCGCGCAGGGCGTCCGGCGGCCGCAAGACAGCGCTCATCTGCCGGCGGAAAGACGCGCCGGGGCGGGCACCGCGCCGGCGGAAGTGGTCAGCACCTCGACGCCGCTATCGGTCACCGCGACGGTGTGCTCCCACTGCGCCGACAGGCTGTGGTCCTTGGTGACGATGGTCCAGCCGTCGGCCAGCTCGCGGATGCCGGGCTTGCCGGCGTTGATCATGGGTTCGACGGTGAAAGTCATGCCCGGCTCGAGCACCAGGCCGGTGGCCGCCTTGCCGTAGTGCAGCACCTGCGGCTCCTCGTGGAACTTGCGGCCGATGCCGTGCCCGCAGAATTCGCGCACCACCGAGAAGCCGTTCTTCTCCGCGTGGCTCTGGATGGCGGCGCCGAGGTCGCCGAGGCGGGCTCCCGGGCGCACCTCGCGGATGCCCAGCCACATGCACTCGTGCGTCACCTCGACCAGGCGGCGCGCCTGGATGTTGGGCTCGCCGACGAAGTACATGCGGCTGCAGTCACCGTGGTAGCCGTCCTTGATCACGGTGATGTCGATGTTCAGGATGTCGCCGGCCTTGAGCACCCGCTCGCCGGGCACGCCGTGGCAGACCTGGTGGTTCACCGAGGTGCAGATCGACTTCGGGTAGGGCTTGTACCCGGGCGGGGCGTAGTTGAGCGGCGCCGGGATCGTGTGCTGCACTCCGACCATGTACTCATGGCACAGGTCGTTCAGCTTTCCGGTGGTCACTCCGGCCCGCACGTGGGGGGTGATGAAATCGAGCACCTCGGAAGCGAGCCTGCCGGCGACGCGCATGCGCTCGATCTCTTCCGGGCTCTTCAGGACTACGGCCATTGGTCTGATTATGCTAGAATTTTGGGCTGACTTGCGGCTTTGCAGGTCAAATCATCCGCCCCGATCGTTTAGGGTGCCCCGAAAGGGGTTCTTGATCCGGGAGCGAAGATAACCCTAAGGAGAACGAAGTGTCGGTCACGATGCGTCAAATGCTGGAAGCCGGGGTCCATTTCGGACACCAGACCCGGTACTGGAACCCGAAGATGGCGCCGTACATCTTCGGCCACCGCAACAAGATCCACATCATCAACCTGGAGCGCACCCTGGACATGTACCAGGAAGCGCTCAAGTTCGCCCGCCGGCTGGCCGCCAACCGCGGCAACCTGCTGTTCGTCGGCACCAAGCGCCAGGCGCGGGAGATCGTGCGCGAAGAGGCGCTGCGCTGCCAGATGCCGTTCGTCGACCATCGCTGGCTCGGCGGCATGCTGACGAACTTCAAGACCGTCAAAGGGTCCATCAAGCGGCTGAAGGAAATGGAAGCCATGGCGCTGGACGGCAGTTTCGAGCGCATCGCTAAGAAGGAGGCCCTCGGGCTGCAGCGCGAGATGCAGAAGCTGCAGCGCTCGCTCGGCGGCATCAAGGAGCTCGGCAGCCTGCCCGACGCGCTGTTCATCATCGACGTCGGCTACCAGAAGGGCGCGGTGCAGGAGGCGAACAAGCTCGGCGTGCCGGTGATCGGCGTGGTCGATACCAACCACACACCCGAGGGCATCGACTACGTGGTCCCGGGGAACGACGATTCGAGCCGAGCCATCAGGCTGTACGCGCGCGGCATGGCCGATGCGGTGCTCGAGGGCCGCAACCAGGCGCTGGAAGACACGGTGACCGCCTCGCGCGACGAGTTCGTCGAGGTGGAAGAGGAAACAGGCGACAAGTAGAGTGCGCGCCGCCTGAGCCACGAAAAAGGGGCCTCGCGCCCCTTTTTTTCAACCTAGTAAGGAGTCTGCAAGGATGGCCGAAATTACAGCAGCGCTGGTGAAGGAGCTCCGCGAGCTCACCGGCCTGGGGATGATGGAGTGCAAGAAGGCGCTGACCGAGGCCGGCGGCGACATCAAGAAGGCCGAGGAGCTGCTGCGCGTGAAAAGCGGCGCCAAGGCCAACAAGGCGGCGAGTCGCATCGCGGCCGAAGGCGTGGTCGGCACGTACGTCTCGCCCGACGGCAAGGTGGGCGCGCTGGTCGAGCTGAACAGCGAGACGGACTTTGTGGCGAAGAACGAGGAGTTCGTCGCCTTCGCGCGCTCCCTCGCCGAAAGGGTGGCGAAGGACAACCCCAAGGATTTCACGGGCGAGGAAGAGAATCGCCAGCGGCTGGTGCAGAAGCTTGGTGAAAACATCAGTATCCGCCGCTTCAAGCGGCTGGAGGCGAAGGGCAAGCTCGCCCTCTACTTGCACGGCGTGAAGATCGGCGTGCTGGTGGACTTCGAGGGACCCGAGGAGACCGGCAAGGACGTGGCGATGCATATCGCGTTCGCCAAGCCGCAGTACATGACGAAAGCGGAAGTGGCGCCGGAGGTGGTGCAACGCGAGCGCGAGCGTGAGCTCGCGCGCGCGAAAGAGTCGGGCAAGCCTCCCGAGATCGCGGCCAAGATGGTCGAGGGATCGCTGAACAAGTTCCTGGGCGAGCTCACGCTGCTCGGCCAGCCTTTCGTCAAGGACGACAAGCAGACGGTCGAGAAGGTGCTGGCGGCGAAAAAGGCGAAAGTGAACGCGTATGCTTTCTTCGTAGTCGGCGAAGGCATCGAGAAGAAGAGCACCGATTTCGCCGCCGAAGTGATGGCGCAGGCGGGCGCGGCGAGGTGACTCCGAAGTACAAACGGATCCTTCTCAAGCTGTCAGGGGAAGCCCTGATGGGTGAGGATCCGTACGGCATCAACCGGGCGACCATCGAGGCGATCGTCGAGGAAGTGGCGCAGGTGTCGCGGCTTGGCGTGGAGATGGCGGTGGTGATCGGCGGCGGCAACATCTTCCGCGGTGTGGCGCCGGGGGCGGCCGGGATGGACCGGGCGACGGCCGATTACATGGGGATGCTGGCCACGGTGATGAACGCGCTCGCGCTGTCCGACGCGATGCGCCAGGCCGGCATCGCCAGCCGCGTGCAGTCGGCGCTCAACATCGAGCAGGTGGTCGAGCCCTACATCCGCGGCAAGGCGATCCGCTACCTGGAGGAGGGCAAGGTGGTGATTTTCGCCGCCGGCACCGGCAATCCCTTCTTCACCACCGATACCGCCGCTGCCCTGCGCGGCAGCGAGATCAGCGCCGAGATCGTCCTCAAAGGCACCAAGGTCGACGGCATCTATACCGCCGACCCCAAGCGCGACCCGCATGCGCAGCGCTACTCGAAGATCAGCTTCGACGAGGCCATCGCGCGCAACCTCAAGGTAATGGACGCCACGGCACTCACCCTGTGCCGCGACCAAAAACTGCCGATCAACGTGTTCAGCATCTTCAAGAAGGACGCGCTGCGCCGCGTGGTCCTGGGCGAGGACGAGGGCACGCTGGTTCACGTATGATTGGCCGATTCGGGAGGCCGCAATGGCACTGGTAATCGCGGATCTGAAGAAGACGACCGAGCAGAAGATGGACAAGAGCGTGCAGGCGTTCAAGGGCGACCTCGCCAAGGTGCGCACCGGGCGCGCGCACACCGGCATCCTTGACCACATCATGGTCGACTACTACGGCGCGCAGACACCGCTCGCCCAGGTCGCCAAGGTGACGCTGCTCGACTCGCGCACTATCGGCGTCACGCCGTTCGAGAAGAAGATGGTGCAGGCGATCGACAAGGCGATCCGCGAGTCCGGCCTCGGCCTCAACCCGGCCACGCAGGGCGAGACCGTGCGCGTGCCGATGCCTTCGCTCACCGAGGAACGGCGCAGGGAGCTGATCAAGGTAGTCAAGCACGAGGCGGAGAACGCGCGGGTCGCGGTGCGCAACCAGCGGCGCGACGCGATCCAGCACCTGAAGGACGCGCTGAAGAAGAGCGAAGTGTCGGAGAACGACGAGCGCCGCGCGCAGGACGAGGTGCAGAAGGCGACCGACCGCCATGTCGCCGAGATCGACCGGCTGCTGCAGGAGAAGGAACGGGAGCTGCTCGCGGTATGAGCCACGCCAGCTCGACCAAGGAGATCCCGCCCCACGGCGACGTGCCGCGCCACATCGCCATCATCATGGACGGCAACGGGCGCTGGGCCAAGCGCCAGCGCCTGCCGCGCATCGCCGGTCATCGCCGCGGGGTCGAGTCGGTGCGCACCACCGTTACCACCTGCGCCGAGCGCGGCGTCAAGTTCCTGACGCTGTTCGCGTTCAGCTCGGAGAACTGGCGGCGCCCGGCGGAGGAAGTCGCGCTGCTGATGCAGCTGTTCCAGATGGCGCTGTCGAGCGAAGTCGAGAAGCTGCACCGCAACGGCGTGCGGCTGAGGGTGGTCGGCGACACGCAGCGCTTCGACCCGACCATCCGCCGCCTGATCGAGCAGGGCGAGCGCCTGACCGCGGACAACCAGCGCCTGACGCTCACCGTCGCCGCGAACTACGGCGGGCGATGGGACATCATGCAGGCCCTTACGCGCCTCCTGAAAGAGAAGAATCTTTCCGCAGAGGAAATTCGCGAGGAGATGCTCGCGCCTTATCTCGCCATGAACTACGCGCCCGAGCCCGACCTCTTCATCCGCACCGGCGGCGAGCAGCGCATCAGCAACTTCCTGCTGTGGCAGCTGGCGTACTCGGAGCTCTACTTCACCGAGCGGCTGTGGCCGGACTTCGACGCCGCCGCGCTCGACGAGGCGATCGCCTCCTACAGGACCCGCGAGCGGCGCTTCGGGCGCACCAGCGAGCAGCTCGAGCAGTCCCGGCGCGCCGAGGTAGCCTGAGCGCGGGCCTCGCCGCGCGGCTGGCGACGGCAGCGGTCCTGATCCTCGGGCTGCTCGCCGCGCTGTTCCTCCTGCCGCGCCAGTGGTTTGCCGGCCTGGTTGCGATCCTCGTCGCGCTGGCCGCGCTCGAGTGGGCCCGCCTTTGCCGCATCAGCGAGCAGGCCGCCCGGCTGTATGCGGCGGCCGCGGTCACGGCATACCTCATCCTGTTCTACGAGTCGGCCGATCGCGTCGTGTTCGCGGCGGCGACCGCCTATTGGCTGCTGATCGCGGTGCCCTGGATGCTGCGCGGCGTGGCGCCCAGCCATGCGCCGGCCCTCGCGGTGGCGGGATTCCTGGTTTTCGTCCCCGCCGGCCTCGCCATGGCCTCGTTGCGGCCGACGCAGGTGCTGCTGGTGATCGGGCTGGCCTCGATCGCCGACAGCGCAGCCTATTTCGCGGGGCGCGCCTGGGGCCGGCACAAGCTCGCACCGACCATCAGCCCCGGCAAGACCTGGGAGGGCGCCGCCGCGGGTCTGGTCGCCGGCCTCGCCTACGCTATCATCTGCGCAGCGGTATTCGACGAAGCCGCCTGGCTTCCCTATGCGGGCGGCGCGGCTCTTCTGGTGGTCATGAGCATCTTCGGAGATCTTTTCGAGTCGGCGCTGAAGCGGCAGGCTGGGGCAAAGGACAGCGGCTCGCTGCTGCCCGGCCACGGCGGCCTGCTGGATCGCGTCGACAGCGCGACGGCCACCCTGCCGGTGGCGGCTTTCCTCTGGCCCTTCCTGGAAAGAATGAAGTGAACCTCGCCGTCCTCGGCGCTACCGGATCGATCGGCGCCAGCACCCTCGACGTCGTCTCGCGGCATGCCGGGCGCTATCGCGTGTTCGCGCTGAGCGCGAACGGCTCGGCGGACGCGCTGCTCGAACTGTGCCGCGTGCACAAGCCGCGCTACGCGGTGCTTTCCGGGGTGAAGGAGAGCCGCGACCTCAGGAAAAGGTTTCTTGAGGAAAAAGCAGAACTTCTATTCGGTGCGGGTGCGCTCGAGCAGGTGGCCGCGCATCCCGACTGCGACGCGGTGATGGCCGCCATCGTCGGCGCCGCGGGCCTCGCCTCGACCCTGGCCGCGGCGCGCGCCGGCAAGCGCGTGCTGCTCGCCAACAAGGAAGCGCTGGTAATGACCGGGCCGCTCATGATGGCGGCGGCGCGCGAGGGCGGGGCGCAGGTGCTGCCAGTAGACAGCGAGCACAACGCGGTTTTCCAATGTTTTTCTGATAAAAAACTTGTAAAGAGAATAGTGCTTACCGCCTCTGGCGGGCCGTTCCGCACCACGCCGCTCGAGCGCCTCGAAGGCGTGACTCCGGAGCAGGCCTGCGCGCACCCCAACTGGGTGATGGGCCGCAAGATCTCGGTCGACTCGGCCACCATGATGAACAAGGCGCTCGAGGTGATCGAGGCGCACTGGCTGTTCGACATCGCGGCCGAGCGCATCGAGGTAGTGATCCACCCGCAAAGCATCATCCATTCGCTGGTCGAGTATGTCGACGGCTCGATGCTGGCGCAGCTTTCCAACCCCGACATGCGGGTGCCGATCGCGCACGCGCTTGCCTATCCGGAGCGCATCGCCTCCGGCGTACAGCCTTTGGACCTGTCTCTGGTGAAGAATCTCTCGTTCGAGTCGCCCGATGAGCGGCGCTTTCCCTGCCTGCCGCTCGGCTACGCGGCGCTGCGCGCGGCGGGCACGTCGCCAGCGATGCTCAACGCGGCGAACGAGGTCGCAGTGCAGGCGTTCCTGGACGGGCGTCTCGCGTTCACCGGCATCGGCCAGGTCATCGAGACCACCCTCGAGCGCTGCGCCAGCGGCCCTGCCGGCGGGCTCGACGCGGTGCTCGCCGCCGACGCTCTGGCGCGGCGCACCGCCAACGGCCTGGTGATGGCGCAAGCCGCATGAGCCTGCTGCACACCGTCGTCGCCTTCATCGTCGCCCTCGGCGTGCTGATCGTGGTCCACGAGTATGGCCACTATCTTGTCGCCCGCCTGTGCGGCGTCAAGGTGCTGCGTTTCTCGGTTGGTTTTGGCAGAGCTTTATTCGTAAAGCGGATTGGCAAGGATCAGACGGAATGGGTGATCGCCGCCATCCCGTTCGGCGGCTACGTCAAGATGCTCGACGAGCGCGAAGGGCCGGTGGCGCCGCATGAGGCGGCGCGCGCTTTCAACCGGCAGAGCGTGTGGAAACGCTTCCTGATCGTGCTGGCCGGACCGGTGTTCAATTTCGCTTTCGCCATCCTGCTGTACACGGGCCTCTTCATGAACGGCGTGCCGGAGGCGACGCCGCTGCTGGCCGAGCCGCCGGCTGGCACGCCCGCGGCCGCCGCGGGCCTGCATGCCGGCGATACCGTGCGCGCGGTCAACGGCTCGCCGATCACGACCTGGCAGGACCTGCGCTGGCGGGTGCTGCAGGCGGCGCTGCAGCGCGAATCGCTGCAGATCGAGGTGCTCAACCAGCAGGGGCACATCGGCAGCGCGACGCTCGACCTGCGCGGCTTTCCGACCGACGACGTGGAGAAAGACGTGCTGGAGCTCGCCGGGCTTGGCCTGTACCGGCCGCCGCTCGATCCGGTGATCGGCAGGCTCGAGGCGGGACCGGGCCAGCGCGCCGGCCTGCTGGCGGGCGACCTGATCACGCATATCGACGGCGCACCGATCAAGACCTGGGGCGAAGTGGTGCGGATCATCCAGCAAAGCCCGGAGAAGCAGCTGAGCTTCGGTATCACGCGCGGCGGCCGCCCGCTCACCGTCGAGGTGACGCCGGAGAGCGCGCGCGTCGGCGGCAGGACGATCGGCCGCGTCGGCGTCGGCGCGCGCGACATCGACAGGTTCTACCTGGAGGTGAGCTACGGCCCGCTCACCAGCCTGGCGAAGGCGGTCGACAAGACGGTGGAGATTTCGGTGTTCAGCCTGAAGATGCTCGGCCGGATGCTGCTCGGCGAGCTGTCGTGGAAGCACCTCTCCGGACCGGTGACCATCGCCGATTTCGCCGGCCAGTCGGCGAGCCTCGGCTGGATCTCGTACCTCACATTCCTCGCTCTGATCAGCATCAGCCTCGGCGTGCTCAACCTGCTGCCGATCCCGCTGCTCGACGGCGGGCACCTGATGTACTATCTGATCGAAATCGCAAAAGGCAAGCCCGTGTCCGAGCGCGTGATGGAGCTCGGGCAGCGCGTTGGTCTCGCGCTGCTCCTGGTGATGATGGCTTTCGCTTTCTACAACGACCTGAACCGCCTCCTTACCGGCTAGATGCTCCGCAGCAGGTTCATCGCCGCGGTCTTCGCGTCGTGCCTGGCCGTGGCGGTGGCGGATGGCCGCGCCCAGACACCACAGACGCCGCCGGCACCGCCGGCGCCGCAGACCTTCAAGCCCTTCGTCGTCAAGGACATCCGGGTCGAGGGACTGCAGCGCACCGAGCCGGGCACGGTGTTCAGCTACCTGCCGGTCAAGGTCGGCGAAACAATGGACGAGCAGCGGGCGCAACGCGCCCTGCGCGCGCTGTTCGCCACCGGCTTCTTCCAGGACGTGCGGCTCGAGGTGGAGAACGACGTCCTGGTGGTGCTGGTCACCGAGCGCCCGGCGATCGCGCAGATCGATTTCGTCGGCATGAAGGAGTTCGAGCCCGAGGCGGTGCGCAAGGTGCTGCGCGAGAACGGCATGAGCGAGGGGCGCATCTTCGACCGCTCGGTGCTCGACCTCGCCGAGCAGGAGCTGAAGAAGCAGTACCTGTCCAAAGGCATGTACGCGGTCGAGGTGCAGACCACCGTGACCCCGCTCGAGCGCAACCGCGTCGGCGTCAACATCGCCGTCACCGAGGGTGAGGTGGCCAGGATCCGCAACATCAACATCGTCGGCGCCGAGGCGTTTCCCGAGAAGGAGCTGACTTCGCAGTTCACGCTGCGCACGCCGGGCTGGCTGACCTGGTACACCAAGCACGACCGCTATGCCCGCGACCGGCTCTCGGCCGACATCGAGGCGCTGCGCTCGTACTACCAGAACCGCGGCTACCTCGACTTCAAGATCGACTCGACGCAGGTGGCGATCACCCCCGACCGCAAGGACATCTACATCACCGTCAACATCGTCGAGGGGGACAAGTACACGGTGAGCGACGTGCAGCTCGGCGGCCAGCTGCTTCTGCCGCGCGAGGAGCTGGAGAAGCTGGTGCAGGTCAAGGCGGGCGATGTCTTCTCCCGCGAGCTGCTCAACTCCAGCACCAAAGCGATCACCGACCGCCTCGGCAACGAGGGCTACGCCTTCGCCAACGCCAACGCGATCCCGCGCATCGACAAGGACAAGCGCACGGTCGCGTTCGTCATCGCGATCGATCCCGGGCGCCGCGTCTACGTGCGCCGCATCGACATCTCGGGCAACAGCAAGACCCGCGACGAGGTGGTGCGCCGCGAGATGCGCCAGCTCGAGGGCGCCTACTACGACACCTCGAAGATCCAGCTGTCGCGCCGGCGCATCGACCGCACCCAGTTCTTCAGCGACGTCTCGGTCGAGACGCGGCCGGTGGAGGGCAGCAGCGACCAGGTCGATGTCCTCTACAGCGTGAAGGAGCGGCCGACCGGCTCGCTGCTCTTCGGCGTCGGCTTCTCCAGCGTGGAGAAGGTCGCGTTTTCCGCGTCGGTGCGCCAGGCGAACGCGTTCGGCACCGGCAAGTTCCTGCAGGCGACGCTCAACACCGGTAGCGTCAACCAGGTCTACTCGCTGTCCTACCTGGACCCGTACTACACCGTCGACGGCGTCAGCCGGGGCTTTGACATCTACAAGCGCAAGACCGACGCTTCCACCCTGGCGACGGGCGCCTATTCCACCGACGCGGTCGGCGGCGGGGTCAAGTTCTCCTACCCGGTTTCCGAGACCGCTTCGGTCGACTTCGGTGTCGGCCTGGAATCGACGACGCTGCAGGTATTCGAGACCAGCCCGCTGCAGTACATCACCTTCGTCAGCCAGTTCGGCAGCGACTACCGGTACGCGAACTTCACCGCCGGGGTCTCGCGCGACACGCGCGACAGCATTCTGCAAACGCGCAGGGGGACGCTGCAGCGCCTGGGCGGGGAAGTGGCCGGCGGCGACCTGACGTATTACCGCCTGAGCTACATCCACCAGTGGTTCACGCCGATCGGCCGCGAATATGCGCTGCTGCTGCGCGGCGAGCTCGGCTATGCCAACGGCTTGGGCGGCAAGCCGCTGCCGTTCTTCAAGTCATACTACGCGGGCGGTAATA
>Ga0193752_1000538_pt1 | contig 35875 bp, 31 predicted proteins | sample H1c1metaG_FD_144924 | JGI IMG/M metagenome (GOLD analysis project Ga0193752, IMG submission 144924) | Soil microbial communities from a riparian zone of the East river system, Colorado, United States - H1c1 | ecosystem: Environmental > Terrestrial > Soil > Riparian zone | place: USA: East River... | reverse complement strand
CGATGTCGGTGGTCGACACCGGCATCGGCATTCCCGCGGCCAAGCAGCGCCTGATCTTCGAGGCGTTCCAGCAGGCCGACGGCACCACCAGCCGCGAGTACGGCGGCACGGGCCTGGGCCTGTCGATCAGCCGCGAGCTCGCGCGCCTGCTGGGCGGCGAGATCCGCGTCGCGAGCGAGAGCGGCGAGGGCAGCGTGTTCACGCTCTACCTGCCGCTCGACTACCGGCCGGAGCAGGATGCAGTGGCGGCGCCGCGCACAGTCGAAGCGGAGCCGCGCGCGCTGCGCCAGCCCGAGCCCGAGCCCGAGCAGCGCGAGGCGCCGTCCGCCGCGCCGCAGAGCGACGAGCAGCTCGCCGGCCGCAAGGTCCTGGTCGTGGACGACGACATCCGCAACGTGTTCGCGCTGGCGAGCGCGCTGGAGATGCACGGCATGCTGGTGGTGCACGCCGACAGCGGCAAGGAGGGCATCGACGTCCTCAAGCGCAGCGAGGACATCGACGTCGTGCTGATGGACGTCATGATGCCGGGCCTGGACGGCTTCGACACCATGCGCATCATCCGCCAGCTCGACGGCTACGACGCGCTGCCGATCATCGCCGTGACCGCCAAGGCGATGCTGGGCGACCGCGAGAAATGCATCGAGGCCGGCGCCACCGACTACGTGGCGAAGCCGGTCAACATCGACTCGCTGCTCGGCCTGCTGGAGCGATCGCTCAGGTAATCTTTTTCAGCCAGGAGGGCCGGCGGAACTGGCCGACCAGCGTACCGGCGGCCGCTTCGCGGCCGTCGTGGTCGAAGATGATTTCGCGGTTGCCGAAAGGCAACGCTTCGCCGGCGATTACCAGGCGCGTGCGCCCGTCGTGGCATTCGAATTGAAAGATGAGCCCGGTCGCCAGGTCTTCAACGATCTGCTCGCGAATCGTGCATACGGCTCCATTCGGTTTTACGGGCATGGTTGCCCTCGCTTTTTTTCAAGATAGGGAACAACAGCAAAGCCCATGCCAGTTTTTTGTGGCGCATTTACGACAGGTGTCGGCGGCTGTCCACGGGCGTAGCATGGCGTTTCAACCGCGGGGGAGCGAGCCATGTCGATCAAGCACCCGAATCTTCCATTCACCGCGCCGCTTATTGCCGCCGCGCCCGACACCTCGGGCGTGTTCGCGCTGTGGCAGGACGGCGCGATCGTGTACTACGGCAAGGCCTCGAGCGGCGCCGCGACCATCCGCAGCGCGCTCGACGGCCACCTGAAGGGGCGCAGCTTCAATACCGAGAAGCCGACGCGCTGCAGCTGGGAGATCGCCGAGGACCCCGAGCTGCGCCACGCGCAGCTTCTCGTGGAGTTCGAGAACGCGCACCACCGCATGCCGCGCTGGAACGATCCGGAGAGATTGCCGACTTCCTGAATGCGCAGTGCGTAAACGCACACCTTTCACGGGTTCCATTTAGGTTGTTAAAGCAAGCCGGCCCGCAGCTTTCTTAACATCCGGGTCGCGGGGCCCTTCGCCTCGTCGGGGGGGGGCGATGCTCGAGGTGGCCGGGGCGATTCTGGTAGCGGTAGTGATCCTCGTGTACCTGGGGGACTTTGTCGTCCTGGCGGCGGTGCTCTTCGGCCTGTTGCTGATAGGGGCCGCTCTCGCCCTGGTCTATTTTCTCCGGCTGGCGCCTGTCGAGGTCGCATGGGGAATCGTGGCGGCCTCCGTAGTGATCGGCTCGATCTACCGGGAAGCCAGCGACGAAGTAAAGCGGGGAAAACGGGCTCGGCAAGGCGAGTAGCCGTCGCCGGCACGCCGCTTGCACGCTATGGGACTCATGCCGAAACGCAAAAGCTCGGACAGCGGGCTGCAACGGTTCACCGAGCAGGTGAGGGCCGGCAAGGCAGCGACGCCGCAGCCCTGGGCGTCGCTGCGCTCGCATTTTCCCGCCGAGACCGACGAAGCCTCGCAGCGCAAGTTCGCCGAGTGGGCCAGAAAGAACGGCTTTGAATGGGATCTGCAGCCGGAGACGGTCCGGATCGGCCACTCCCGCCAGCAGGTTCGCGTGGTGGTGTTGCCGCCAGGCAGGAGGGCGCCGGTCAAGCGGCGAACGCGAAGCCCCTAGGGCTGGTGGGGGCTACTTGGCCAACAGTTCTTCCAGGACGGACGGGGAAATAGGCTTCGCGTAAACGGCCTCGCAGCCTGCTTCGCGGGCGCGCTGTTCCACCACGCCAAGCGGTTGCCCGGTGACAGCGATGAATCGGGTCTTCTCTAGTCCCGGCTCAAATCTTAGCTGGCTCGCGATCTTGTCGCCCGGGACGTCTGGCAAACCAATGTCTAAGAGGATGACGTCTGGTTTGAACTTACGTGCAGCCTCTATTGCGGCGAAGCCATTGATGGCGAAATCAACTTCATGGCCCATCATTCGCAGGAGCGTCGCCATCATGTTGACCGAATCGAGATTGTCCTCAACAAGAAGCACGCGGCGCTTGGGCTGCGCGTTCGGTTTGAGGGTTACAACAGTTGCGGTCAGTGTGGTCGGCCAGTGATGTTACGCGAGAACCATACTGGGGCCTTAGGCGACCCCTGTCTACCGCAGATAGCGGGGTTTGTTCCGGGAACGTCCTTATGGGGACGAGTACCCATGTCACTCACTGCGCTTCTCCGCCGCCAACGCGACCCGAACTAACTCCCCTATGTTGCGGACCTGGAGCTTCTCCATGATCCGCGCCCTGTGTACTTCGACCGTTCGCGCGCTGATTCCCAACGCCTTGCCAATCTCTTTCGCGTGCAAGCCCTTCGCCGCATGGTCGAGCACCTCTCGCTCACGAGGCAACATCCTCTCAGTACCTGGAAAGCCTGCACTTCACCGAGCCGATGTTTGTCTTCGTCATCATGGTCATCGCGGCAAGCCGGCCGGTCATGCAACTGGCGGGGGATAGCGTCAACGCAGCGGGAAAGCTGCTTCCCGCAGCGCCAGCGACAGCAGGCTACTTCCTGAGCCTGTCGCTTGTGCCCTTGCTCGGTTCGCTCATAACCGAGCCTGCTGCCATGACGCTGGCCGCGTTGATGCTCCGGGATCGTATCTTTACGGCCGGTGTATCGAGTCGCTTGAAGTACGCGACTCTCGGTGTGCTGTTCGTCAACGTATCAGTTGGCGGGACGCTTACCAATTTCGCCGCACCACCAGTCTTGATGGTGGCCGGAACGTGGGGGTGGACAACCGGCTTCATGCTCTCGATGTTCGGTGCAAAGGCCATCCTCGCCGTGCTCATCAATGCCATTGGAGTGACACTTCTTTTCCGGCGCGAGCTTTCGGCGCGCGCACTTGGTGCTCGCACTGGTCCCCATGATCGAGTCCCGCCAGCGTTTGTGTTTCTGAACGTATTGATTCTCGCCGCCGTGGTCTTTACGAACCACCTACCCGAGGCGTTCATGGGCCTGTTTCTGTTGTTCCTGGGCCTCTCGGAAGCGTATCGGCGCCATCACGATCGGCTAATGCTTCGGGAGGGACTCATGGTGGCTTTCTTCCTCGCGGGGCTGGTGGTGCTTGGTGGGCAGCAACGGTGGTGGCTTCAGGACGTGCTCTCGCGGCTCGATGAGACGACGTTGTTCTACGGAGCTACCGCTTTGACGGCGATTACCGACAACGCGGCGTTGACCTATTTGGGGTCGCTGGTAGAGGGAGTATCAGACGACTACAAGTACTCCCTCGTTGCGGGGGCGGTGGCTGGAGGTGGGCTTACCGTCATCGCCAACGCCCCGAATCCCGCTGGATTTGCCATCCTCAAAGACCATTTTGAGGATCACTCGATAGGCGCGCTCGGCCTGTTTACCGCCGCGCTCTTGCCGACAATCGTCGTCGTTGCCTGCTTTCGAGGAATACGGGGGCAAGTGGGAGAGATTTTCGACTGGGCTCTCTGGGCGGAATGGTTCGCGCAGCTTGACCGCTCCTTCATATTCCTCCTGATTCTCCCCTTCGTTGTCGCCGCCGTGGGCCTGTGGGCGGAGTACCGGGAGCGCAAGCAGGATGGTAGCGGCGGGCGAAATAGGGAGTAGAGCGATCCGGGAAGCCGACGCCCTAACTTGTTGATTCCTGGTGGGTGCTACAGGGATCGAACCTGTGACCCCATCCGTGTGAAGGATGTGCTCTACCGCTGAGCTAAGCACCCCACCGTGTTGAGGCCGGAATTCTAGCAAGGATTCCCCCCACGATCATCGCGCAGACGAAGACCAGCGTCGCGCTGCTCATGCCGGCGAGCGCCGTGACCGCGGGTCCAGGGCAATAGCCGCCGATTCCCCAGCCGATGCCGAAGAGGGCGGCGCCGGCGATCAGCGGCAGGTCGACGCGCCTGATCTCGAAATCCAGCTTCTTGCGCGCAATGATCTTCCTGAAGGAAACCAGGGTTACGGCGACCGCGCCCGCCATCACCAGCAGCAGGCTCGGGTCCCAGTCGCCGGTGACGTCGAGAAAGTCGAGCACCTTCTTCGGGTTCGCCATGCCGGAGAGCCACAGCCCGATGCCGAAGACGAGGCCCGCGCCGAATGCCGAGAGGTTCTTCACAGGACGTGCCTGACGACGAAAACGGCGGCCATGCCCGCCGCCATGAAGACGACCACCGCGACCAGCGAGCGCAGCGAGAGCCGGCCCAGGCCGCAGACGCCGTGGCCGCTGGTGCAGCCGCCGCTCAGGCGCGTGCCGTAGCCGACCAGCAGGCCGGCGAGGGCCATGGCGCCCAGGCCGCTATCGTTGTTTGATGCCGGAAAAAAGAAAGACCAGAGAAAACCGGCCGCCAGCAGGCCCGCAAGAAAAGCGATCCGCCATACCCGGTCGCCCGGCGGCTGGGCGAACAAGCCGTGGAGAATGCCGCTGATGCCGGCGATGCGCCCGTTCGCGGCGAGCAGCCACACGCTCGCCAGGCCGATCAGCACGCCGCCGGCCAGGGCCGATAGCGGTGTAAAGTTGTTCATTCGAATGATCTTTCGTCAGCTGACTTTGTGATTTTCCGACAACTCTTTGATCAGCAGTCCTCCACCTACACCTATCTTCTCGCCGATGAGGCTTCGCGGGAAGCGGTTCTCATCGATCCTGTCTTCGAGCAGGCGCGGCGCGACGCCGCTTTGCTCCAGGAGCTGGGGCTCAAGCTCATCTGGACGCTGGAGACCCACGTGCACGCCGACCATATCACCGGCGCCTGGCTGCTCAGGGAGCGGCTGCGGAGCGAGATCGGCGTCCCCTACGAGAGCGGGGCGACGGGCTGCGACCGGGTGATCAAGGATGGCGAGAAAATCCTCTTCGGCAGGCGGCACCTGGAGGCGCGCTCCACCCCCGGCCACACCGGCGGCTGCCTGACCTACGTGCTCGATGACCGCATGGCGGCCTTCACCGGCGACGCGCTGCTGATCCGCGGCTGCGGCCGCACCGACTTCCAGCAGGGCGACGCGCGCACGCTGTTCCACTCGGTGCGCAGCCGTATCTTCTCGCTGCCCGACGGTTGCCTCGTCTACCCCGGCCACGACTACCGCGGCCTCGCCGCCACCAGCGTCGGCGAGGAGAAGCTCTACAACCCGCGCCTGGGCGAGGCGATCGGCGAGCAGGACTTCGTCGGCTACATGAAGAACCTCGGCCTGGCTCATCCCAAGCAGATGGAGCAGGCGATTCCCGCGAATCTGAATTGCGGCAAGCCCGCGAAAACCACCCTGCAGAATCCGGAATGGGCCCCGCTCACGTACACCTTCGCCGGCATCTGGGAGGTGCAGCCCAACTGGCTGGAGGAGCACGCGGGCGAAGTCCAGGTGGTGGATGTGCGCGAGCCCGACGAGTTCAACGGCGCGCTGGGGCATGTCGAGGGGGCGGTGCTTTTTCCGCTAGGGAATCTCCCGGAGAAAATGAAAGAACTGAACCGCAGCAAACCCATCGTTGTCGTCTGCCGCTCGGGCGCGCGCTCGGCGCAGGCGACGCTGCTCCTCGCCAGGGCCGGCTTCGACAAGGTCGCCAACCTCTCGGGCGGCATGCTGCGCTGGCGGGCGCAGCGCTTTCCGGTCGAAGGCGGTACCGATTGAAAACCCGCTTCGCGCCCAGCCCGACCGGCTACCTCCACATCGGCGGCGCGCGCACCGCCTTGTTCTCGTGGGCCTACGCCCGCCGCCACGGCGGCAAGTTCGTGCTGCGCATCGAGGACACCGACCTCGAGCGCTCCACCGAGGCGTCGGTGCAGGCGATTCTCGACGGCATGAAATGGCTCGGCATCGACTGGGACGAGGGCCCGTTCTTCCAGATGAAGCGCCTCGCGCGCTACAAGGAAGCGGCCGAGCAGCTCATCGCCGCCGGCCATGCGTATCGCGACTACATGCCCAAGCAGGAGCTCGATGCGTTGCGCGCGCAGCAGACTGCGCGCGGCGAGAAGCCGCGCTACGACCGCGCGATCGGCCAGCGCTATCGCGGCGAAGGCCCGGCTCCCATCCGCTTCAGGACGCCGCAGGAGGGCAGCGTCGGCTGGAAGGACCTGGTGAAGGGGACGATCGAGTTCCCCAACGCCGAGCTCGACGACCTGGTGCTGCTGCGCGCCGACGGCGTGCCGACCTACAACTTCGGCGTGGTGGTCGACGACCTGGACATGGCCATTACGCATGTGATCCGCGGCGACGACCACGTCAACAACACGCCGCGCCAGATCCACATCTATCGGGCCCTGCAAGGCGCGATGCCCGAATTCGCCCACGTGCCCATGATCCTCGGCGCCGACGGCGAGCGGCTGTCCAAGCGCCATGGCGCCACCAGCGTGATCGAGTACCGCGACCAGGGCTACCTGCCCGAAGCGCTGCTCAACTACCTCGCGCGCCTGGGCTGGTCGCATGGCGATAGCGAGCTTTTTTCAAAGAATGAATTCATAAACTGGTTTGACCTGGACCATGTCTCGGGCTCGCCCGCCCAGTTCAACCCGGAGAAGCTCGCCTGGCTGAACCAGCAGCACATCAAGGTCGCCGACGACGCGCGCCTCGCCGCTCTTCTTGAAAAGGAATTCTCCGGCCGCGGCGTCGATGTGCGCGGCGGCCCGCCGCTCCAGCGCGTGGTGGCGCTGGTGAAGGACCGCGCCAACTCGATTCCGCAACTTGCGGACGAGGCCATGATTTTCTATTCGAAAGACATTCCGAAGGCGCAGATTCCTCCGGACGCCGTGAATGCCTTGTCTACATTGAAAACAAAGCTCGAAAACGTGGCGTGGGAGCGCCCGGCCCTCGGCGAGGCCATGAAGCAGGTGCTCAAGGAGAGCGGCCTGAAGATGCCGCAGCTCGCCATGCCGCTGCGCCAGGCCGTCACCGGGCGCACGCAAACCCCCTCGATCGACGCGGTGCTCGAACTGCTGGGAAAAGAAACAGTTATGCGCCGCCTGGCGGCCGCCCTCGGCAGTCCGAACTGACTAATAAGACACGGGAAAACCGCTCGGACGCGCAATCGCCGATGCTATAATTCGCGCCCTCGGTCGGGGGTATAGCTCAGCTGGGAGAGCGCTTGCATGGCATGCAAGAGGTCAGCGGTTCGATCCCGCTTACCTCCACCAACCGACACTGTGCTGATTAGCTGCATTCCACCTAGGTCCCTATCGTCTAGAGGCCTAGGACACTGCCCTTTCACGGCGGTAACCGGGGTTCGAATCCCCGTGGGGACGCCAACTTAACCTTGGTGGAATTGCACTGATCGCAAGGAAAGGGCCCGACTCGGGTCCTTTTTCTTTTGGGAGGGCGGCGACGTATCGACCGCACCCTTCACAGCCAGCGGCGCACTGACCGGCGGTAGTCCTCGAACTGCTGGCCGAAGCGGGCGGCGAGGGCGCGTTCCTCGGGGGCGATCTGGAAGCGGTTCATGTAGAGCACGAACAGCGGGAGGAGGAGCGCCGAGACCGCGTTCGCCAGGAAGATCGCCCAACCACCCAGGGCGAGGAGGAATCCGAGATACATGGGATTCCGGGTCCAGCGGTACAGACCGGCCACTACCAGCGATGACGAGGCACTTGGCGTCGTGGGATTCACGGTGGTTCTCGCGCGCCGGAATTGCATGACGCCCTGCATGGCAACCACGACACCCGCCACAAGAGCCGCTATCGCAATGGCCCTTTGACCGGGCAGCTGCCAGGTCAGCGACGGCCACGCCCATGCGGCGAGCCACATCAATGCTGCGGCCACGAGGACGACCCCAACGGGAGGTATGCGAAGTTCCAGCGCGTTCATGCCGATGGGCGGCGAAACGCCACTTACACCCTGGTCATAGGCCCATCCCGATCAGCCACCTATTTTTCCTTGGGTTTTTCGAGCTGGGACAGGTGGGAGGCGATCTGTTCGTAGATGGCCTTCTGCGCATCCATCGCCCGATCGAGGTATTCGATCTTCTCGGCAGTTGTCAGGGCTTGAAACTCCTCGTTGCTGAGGAGGCGAAACGGCTCGCTCATGCCTCATTCTTGCGCTTCGCCTCGAGCTTGTCTGGCAGGAAAGCCCTTACGTCCGACCGCTATTTCGCGCCCGCCTTGTTGCAGCGAGGCGCGTCCTGGAGCTTCGCCTGGTGCTGGTCGAGGAGTTCGCGTTCCAGGGCTTGGGGATGGCGGGCCAGCCGCCAGCCGTAGTGCGTCGGGCTGCACGAGCAGTGGTCCTCTCCCCGAAGGTGCTCCAGCAGCCGCGACTTGATCGTCATGGTGCCGGGGCCCGCGGCGCCGATGTAGGTCAGCTCGTCGCCTTCCCACAGCACGTAGACACCGGCTTGCTCGGGTGCGCCCTCTATGACGGCGGGCAGGAACGGATAGCGGCGCAACTCGAAAAGCATCGGAGTGCAAATTACCGCATTTCGGTCCTTTGCGTCTGTAGTCCGGGTTGTTACGAGGGGTCGCAAATCAAAGCGAAGTCAGCAGCGCCTGGAGCGCGCCGATCTCGGCGGGCTTGATGAGGTGCCGGTCGAAGCCGGCCTCGCGCGCCTGCTGCCGGTCCTTGTCCTGCCCCCAGCCGGTGAGCGCGATCAGCGCCGCGCGGCGCGTCGGGAAGTCGCGGCGGATGCGCCGCGCCACCTCGTAGCCGTCCATGCCGGGCAGGCCGATGTCGAGCAGCACCACCGTAGGGTCGTAGGCCTCGAAGGCGGCGAGCGCCTCGGGCCCGTCGCGCGCCACGCGCACGTCGGCGCCGAGGAACTTCAGCACCATGGAGAGGCTGTCGGCGGCGTCGCGGTTGTCGTCGACCACCAGGATGCGCTTGGCGGGTAGCGGGGTCGCTTCCGCCGTGCTCGCCGTAGGCACCGCGCGCTGTTCCGCGGCGAGCGGCAGGGTGACGGTGAACTCGCTGCCTTTGCCCGGGCCGTCGCTCTTCACCTCGACGCCGCCCTGGTGCATCTCGGCCAGGCGCCGCGAGAGCGCGAGGCCGATGCCCAGGCCGCCCTGGTTGCGCCCGCTCGAGCGGTGCTCGCGGCTGAACATCTCGAACAGGCGCGGCAGCGCCTCGGGCGCGATGCCGGCGCCGTTGTCGCGCACCGTGATCCTTACAGTGCCGCCCTGAGCGCTCGCGGAAGCGCTGTCGGCGCTTGCGCCGATCCATATGTGCCCGCCCGGGTCGGTGTACTTGGCGGCGTTGTTGAGCAGGTTGGCGAGGATCTGCGCCAGGCGCACCGGGTCGCCCTCGACCCACAGCGGCGCGGCGGGCAGGTCGAGCTCGAGCCGGTGGCCGCCGGCCTGGATCAGCGGCTGGCTGGTCTCGACGGCGTTGCGCACGATCTCGCCCACCTCGACGCGCTCCTTTCTCAGGTCGAAGGCGCCGCGGCTGATGCGCGAAGTCTCGAGCAGATCGTCGACCAGCCGCACCAGGTGGTTCACCTGGCGCTCCATCATGTCGTGGATCGGCGCCGCGGCGCCGCCGCCCGCTTCGCGCAGCAGGTGCAGCGAGTTGCGCAGCGGCGCGAGCGGATTCCTCAGCTCGTGCGACAGCGTGGCGAGGAACTCGTCCTTGCGCGTGTCGGCCTCGCGCAGCTTGCCGATCAGCTGCAGGCGCTGCTCGTGCAGGCGCGCATTGTCGAACGCCACCGCCGCCTGCGCGGCGATGCCCTCGACCAGGCGCTCGGCGCGCTCGGTGAAGATGCCGGGCTGCGGGTGGCCGAAGAACAGGCCGCCGATCACCTCGCCCGCGCGCGAGGTCACGGGCACGGCGAGGTAGCTGCGCACCGGCAGGTGGCCTTTCGGCATGCCGTGGTGCGGCGCGTTCTTGCCGTAGCGCGGGTCCTTGGTGATGTCGTCCACGCGCACCGTGCCGCGGCCCTCGAAGGTCGGCGCGAAGACGGCGGTGTTGCGCGGCATGCCGAAGCGCTCGAACGCCTCGCGCGGCACGCCGGAGATGGTGTAGAGGACGTAGGACTCGCCGGCTTCGTTCTGCACGTTGTAGAAGAAGGCGCCGAACTGCGCCCCCGACACCGCGGTGCCGGCGTCGGTTACCGCCTGCACGATGCGCTCCAGGTTGGGCTCGGCGGCGAGGGTCATGCCGATGCGGTTGAGCGTCTGCAGCGCCTGCGACTCCTCGCGCGTCGCGGCTTCGGCCTCGCGCCGGATGCGCGCGATCTCCAGGCGCGCCGCGACGCGCGCCTGCAGCTCCTTCGCGCTGAAGGGCTTCACCAGGTAGTCGTCGGCGCCGGAGGCCATGCCCTCGACGTGCGCCTCCTCGCCGGCGCGCGCCGAGAGCAGGATCACCGGCAGCGTGCGCGTGCGCTCCTCGGCGCGCAGCGCGGCGACCAGGCCGAAGCCGTCCAGGCCCGGCATCATCACGTCGCTCAGCACCAGGTCGAAGCGCTCCTCGCGCATCGCCTGCAGCGCCGCGGTGCCGGTGTTCACGGCGAGCACCTCGTAGTCGGCGCCGAGCAGGCGCCGCACGTAATTGCGCATGTCGGCGTTGTCGTCGGCGAGCAGGATGCGGGGACGGGCCTTGCCCGGCTCGGCCATCGAGCGCGGCGGCGGGGTGCGGTCGGGCTCGGGCGGCAGCCAGCTCAGGATCTCCTCGACGTAGGCGGCGCTGCGCAAGCCGGAGGAATGCGCTTCCTCGGAGGCGCCCTTCGCGACGCCGACGCGCGCCTGCGGCAGGTGCGAGGCGCCCAGCGGCAGGCTGACGCGAAACACGCTGCCGCGTCCGGGCTCGCTCTGCACGCTCACCTCGCCCTTGTGCAGGCGCACCAGCTCCTGCACCAGCGACAGGCCGATGCCGCTGCCCTCGAGGCTGCGGCCCTGCGCGCCTTCCACGCGGTGGAAGCGCTCGAACACCTGGGCGAGCTCCTGCGCCGGGATGCCGGTGCCGGTGTCGCGCACCTCGAGCACGGCGCGGCCGCTCTCGCGGCGCAGGCTGACGGCGATCTCGCCCTCGAAGGTGAACTTGAAGGCGTTCGACAGCAGGTTGAAGACGATCTTCTCCCACATGTCGCGGTCGACGTACGCCGGCTCGCCCAGCGGCGGCGTGCTCACCGTGAGCCGCAGCCCGCCGCGGTCGACCGCCGACTGGAACTGGCTGGCGAGCTCGGCGGTGAGCGCGCCGAGGTCGGTGGCCTGGAACGCGCCCTCGATGCGCCCGGCCTCGATGCGCGAGAAGTCGAGCAGCGTGTTGACCAGCTTGAGCAGGCGCCGCGCGTTGCGCCCGGCCGTCTCGATGCGCTCGCGCTCGGCCGGCGGCAGGTCGCCGGCCAGCGCGTCCTCCAGCGGCCCGAGCATCAGCGTGAGCGGCGTGCGGAACTCGTGGCTGACGTTGCTGAAGAACTCGGTCTTCGCGCGGTCGATCTCGGCGAGCGCCTCGGCGCGGCTGCGCTCCTGCTCGTGCGCCTGGGCGTTGGCCAGGCCGGCCGCGACCTGGCGCGCCGCCAGCTCGAGGAAGCCGCGGTAGCTGCCGTCGAACTGGCGGAACGGGTTCAGGCCGACCACCAGCGCGCCGGCGCGCACCTGCCCCGAGCCCTCGATCGGCAGCACCGCGGCCTGGAACGGCGCTCGCGGCCAGCCGCCCGCCGGGATGGCGAGCGAGGCGTCGAGCGGCACCAGGCGCGGCTCGTTGGCCGCCATCGCTTCGGCGCAGGGCCACAGCCGAGGGTCGTGCAGCGCCTCGGTGCCGGCGGAGCTCGCCGCGAGCCGCGGCGGGCCGCGGTCGTCGGCGAGGTAGAGCAGGGCGAAGGGCGCGTCGCGGTCGGCCGTGCCGAGCGCGCGCACCGCGAGCGAGCAGGCCTCCCACGCGTTGCGCGAATGCGCCGTCGCGCTGGCGAGCTCGCGCAGCGCGGCGAGTTGGCGCTCGCCGATCACGCGCCGCGTGTCGTCGGTGTTGGTGCAGATCAGGCCGCCGGGTGCGCCGTCGTCGCCGGGCACCGGGCTGTACGAGAAGGTGTAGTGCGTCTCCTCCTGGTAGCCGTGGCGCTCCATGATCAGCAGCTGCGCCTCGACGTAGATGCCCTCGTCGCGGCGCATCACCGTGTCGGCCATCGGGCCGACCACGTCCCAGATTTCGTGCCACACCTCGCGGAACGGCCGGCCGAGCGCCTGCGGGTGCTTGCCGCCGATGATCGACTTGTACGCGTCGTTGTAGAGGTAGGTGAGCTCGGGGCCCCAGCCGAGCCAGATCGGCTGGCGCGAGGTGAGCATGATGCGCACCGCCGTCTTCAGCGCGAGCGGCCAGCCCGCAGGCCGGCCCAGCGGCGTCTTCGTCCAGTCGTGCGAGCGCATCAGCGCGCCGAGCTCGCCGCCGCCAGCCAGGAAATCGTATTGGGGAGCGGTCATTTTTCTCCCCCGGATATTAAATAAGACGGGGCACGTGCGATGTCGGTGTTTACCCTACACGGGACGTGATTTCGCTACAGCGGTATTTGCCTGCGCGTATGCTCGTACATGCCCCACATCCATCCTTGCTTACCCGCCGCAGCACCGAAGGAATCCGCAGCCGTGTACGAGGAGTTCCATCGGGGCATGGGCTTCCCGGAGGCTCCCAACTTCATCCTGACCCAGGGGCACGCGCCGAACGTCGCGCGCGGCAGCTGGGAGGCCGTGAAGAACATCCTGGCGGCCGTTCCCGATCCCAAGCTGCGGCACATGATCGCCTTCGCGGTGAAATGCTCGCGCAACCCGCAGAGCCTCTCGCCGGAGGACTACAGCGTGCTGCGCGCGCACGGCCTGTCGGAGTCCGAGATCCTGCAAGTCATCGGCATGGCGGCCTTCGCCGTGTACGCGAACATCATGGCCGACGCGACGGCGATGCAGAACGACGAGATGTTCGAGACCGTCTGAAAAAATAGGGTCAGAAAAAAATAGGGTCAGACCCCAGCTTTTGAATCAGAAACGGGGGTCTGACCCTATTTTTTTCTGTTTTTTCAGGGCAGGCGCTGCACCAGGTTCTTCGCCGCCTGGCCGGCGACCAGCTGGAAGCTCATCGGCAACTCCTTGCCGGTGTCCACCGCCACGGTCACCTCGTCGATGCCCTCCCAGACGATGGCGCCGTTGCGGCTGTCCCAGACCTGGAAGAACACGCGCATGTAGGCGTACTGCGTGTTGAGCAGGTTCAGGCCGAGCAGGCCGAAGCGGCCGCGCGAGCTCTGCTCCAGGCGCGCGAGCTTGAGCTGGCCGAGGTAGCGCACGCCGGCCGCCTGCGCCACGCGCTGCATCGTGGCGGCCTCGAACACGCCGGTGTCGCGGTAGTCCGCGTACATCTTGCGGTACGTGTCGGCGAGGCCCGCCTGGTTGATTGCGCTGATGGTGCGCGCGAGCGGCACGAAGCGCAGGTCGGGGCGCTCGCCTTGCAGCGTCGAGGCGAAGACGTAAGCGAGGGTCTGCTTGTCCTCCTCCTGGCCGGTGACGGTGGACGGGGTGAGGAAGGCGAGGCCGCCCTCGCGCAGCTCGGCCTGCGTGAGCTGCAGGATCTCGTGCTTCGGATTGGAATAGACCTGCGTCGTCGACTCGCAGGCGGCGAGCGCGAGCACCGTCAGCAGGGGAAGGGCGCGGGAAGTCACGGCCGCGATTCTAAGCACATTGCGCTATGCTCGCGCCCCATGGAGACCGGAAAGAAGCTCAGCATCGCGGCGATCGCCCTCGCGGCCGTCGTCATCCTTGCGCTGGGCGCCTTCCTGGTGTTCAAGGGCCACAAGAAGAAGCAGGACGAGACGGCGATCGTCGCCGGGGTCGGCGAGAGCACGCTCCTGCTGCGCGAGGCGCTGGGCGCGCAGGGCGCCGCCGACGCGGCTGCGCGCCTCGACGCGCACCTCTCGAGAATCAAGGCGGCGGAGCGCACGCCGCTCGCCGACGCCGCCGAGGACTACGTGCTCGGCGCGCGCGAGATCGCGCGCCGCCGCGCCGACGCCACGCGCCTCGCGCCGCAGGCGGCGGCATCGCGCCAGGCGCTGCTCGCGCACCTGGCCGCCGGCGGCCAGCGCAACGACGCCTGGTTCCGCCACGCCGGCGAGCTGAAAAAGCGCGTCGAGAACGCGCACTACGAGCTCGGCGTGCCGCTGAAGACGCTCGACACCCTGCTCGACGGCATGCAGGACTCGCGCAAGCGCCTCGGCCCGCTGGTGGGCGAGAAGCTGCTGATCGGCGCCGAGGAGCTCGGCGCCGCGCGCCAGCGGGTGCACGAAGAGCTCAAGCGCTCCGCCACCGAGCTGGAGCGGGCGCGGCAGATTCCCATCTGATGGCGCTGTGGAAGAGGCTCTGGCTTCTCTTCACCGTCATCTGGGTCGTCGTCGCCGGCCTGAATGTCGTGACCATCGTCGCCTTCTCTGAAGGCGAGAACGACTGGCAGAAGGCCCTTTTCCCGCTGGCGTTTGCCGTGCTGGTCCCGGCGGCGCTCTACGGCGCCTGCTGGCTCTGGATGCGCTGGCGGCGCCGCTAGCTACTTCGCGGGCACGGTAGCCAGCGAGGCGATGACCTTCTCCAGCTTGCGCGCGTCGGCGTCGAACTTGCGGATGCCGTCGGCGAGCTTGTCGGTCGCCATCGCGTCGTCGTTGTGCTCCCAGCGGAACGCCTTCTCGTCGAGGTGGATTTTCTTCACCTCGGGCGCCTTCTCGGGAGAGAGCCTTTTTTCGATTTCACCCTGGGTATTGCTTAACTGTAAAAGCAGATCTGGAGCGATCGTCAGCAGGTCGCAGCCGGCGAGCGCGAGGATCTGACCGGTCTTCCTGAAGCTCGCGCCCATCACCTGCGTCTTGTAGCCGTGGCGCTTGTAGTAGTTGTAGATGCGCACCACCGAGGCGACACCGGGGTCTTCCTCGACGGGGATGTCGTCGACCTTGCGCGCCTGCTTGTACCAGTCGTAGATGCGCCCGACGAAGGGCGAGATCAGCGTGACGCCGGCCTCGGCGCAGGCCACCGCCTGCGCGAAGGAGAAGAGCAGGGTCATGTTGCAGTGGATGCCTTCGCGCTCGAGCTTCTCGGCGGCGCGGATGCCTTCCCAGGTGCTGGCCAGCTTGATCAGCACGCGCTCCCTGGAAACATTTTCCTTCTCGTACAACGAAATGAATCTGCGGGCTTTGTCGACCGATTTATCCGTGTCGAATGAAAGCCTGGCGTCAACTTCGGTCGACACGCGCCCGGCCACGTGCTTCAGGATCTCGCGGCCGAAGTTGACGAACATGCGGTCCATGTCGGCGTCGAGCAGGTGCCGGTAGCGGGCGTCCTGCGAGGCGGCGAGGAGCAGCGACGGGTTGGTGGTGGCGTCCTGCGGCTTCCAGCGCGCCACGGCGTCGATGTCGCCGCTGTCGGCGACCACCAGGGAGTGCTTGCGGAGCGAATCCAGTTGGCTGGGCATGTGCGAAATGATAGCGCCTCCCTCCACAGCCTGACAGATGTTCACACCCGCCTGCCGGACCGGGTCTTAGGCTTCCGCCTTGAGAAAATCCATGGAGAAAATCACGGTGCACCGCCTGGTGCGGATCAACTACGCCATTCGCGTGGGCGCATTCGCCTGGAGCTTCATCGTGTCCGGCCTGTATGGCCTGGAGCGGGGCTTCGGCGCCGCGTTCTGGGCGCTGCTGGTGCTGCAGTTCCTCGTCTATCCGCACCTCGCCTACCTGCGCGCGCGCACCGCGTCCAACCCGAAGCGCACCGAGCTGTCCAATCTCTACCTCGACGCCGGGCTGCTCGGCGCCTGGATCGCCGGCTTCGGCTTCCCGACCTGGCCGGCCTACGCGGCGCTGCACGCCACGACGCTCAACGCCATCGTGCTGCGCGGCGTGCGCGGCGCCGTGGCCTCGGTGGCGGCGTTCTCCCTCGGCGCCGTCCTGTGGGTGGCGGCCGGCGGCTTCGAGTACTGGCCGGCGACCAGCTACCCGATCACCCTGCTGTGCTTCTTCGGCTCGCTGCTCTACACCTGCGCCATCGGCTACGTCGAGTTCGTGAACAACCGGCGGCTGGTGGGGGCGCGCGATGCGCTGCGCGAGAGCGAAACCCGCTACCGCCTGATCACCGAGAACGCCGCCGACCTGATCGCCCTGGTCGACCCCGAGGGCCGCTGGCTCTACGGCAGCCCCTCCTGCACGCGCATCCTCGGCGGCGGCGCCGTCTTCCTCGGCGGCGACGCCTTCGCCCGCTCCCATCCCGACGACGCCGAGAAGGCGCGCTACGCCGTGCGCCGCGTCTCGGTCACCGGCAAGCCTCGCGAGCTGGTGATGCGCTTCTTCGACCGCGACGGCCGCATCCGCCAGTTCAAGACCCGCGTGCAGGCGGTCGACCCGGAGGCGACGGCCCCCGGCGTGCCGCACCACCGGCTGCTGCTCGCCTCGCAGGACGTCACCGACCTCAAGGAGAGCGAGGAGCGGCTGCTGGTCGCCGCGCACGCCCTGGAGGGCATGACCGAGGCGATCCTCATCACTTCCACCGACGGCACGGTGCTGACGGTGAACCACGCCTTCACCCAGCTCACCGGCTTCACCCGCGACGACGTCCTCGGCCGCCCGGAGAAGGAGATCCGCAACGGCCTGGAGCCGGCGGAGTTCTACGACGAGGTGTTCCTCGCCGTGACGCGCAAGGGCTTCTGGACCGGTACCGCCTGGGGCAAGCGCAAGAACGGCTCGGTGTACCGCGAATGGCGCAGCGTGCGCGCGGTCAAGGACATGAACGGGGCGGTGTCCCACTACGTCATGGTGTTCTTCGAGGTGGATGCCCCCGGCCAGGCCGGGGACGGGAGGGCATCCGAGGCTTAGGGTTTTGAAACGTAAGGCTTTATCTGGACCCTTGCCGGTAGTAGACTGCCGGAGGGACATCAAGAATCCTTAAGGGATCGGTAAGGAGACGCGTGCAGCCGACTGATATCAAGGACCCCGACTACTTCCATAAAGTCGTCGATTGCCAGTGGGCCTGCCCGGCCCACACTCCGGTTCCCGAGTACATCCGCCTGATCGCAGCAGGGCGTTACGCCGACGCCTACCTCGTCAACTGGAAATCGAATGTCTTCCCCGGCATCCTCGGGCGCACCTGCGACCGGCCGTGCGAGCCCGCCTGCCGGCGCGGACGCGTCGAAGAAGAGCAGCAGGAGAAGCCCGAGCCCGTCGCCATCTGCCGCCTGAAGCGCGTCGCCGCCGATTACAAAGACAACGACGAAGTTAAGAAAAAAGTTTCTCTCACCCGGGAAAAGCTCAACGGAAAGAAGATCGCCTGCATCGGCGCCGGCCCGGCCTCGCTCACCGTGGCGCGCGACCTCGCGCCGCTGGGCTACGACGTGACCGTGTTCGATCAGGACCCGCGCCCCGGCGGCATGATCTGGTCGCAGATCCCGCGCTTCCGCCTGCCCGAGGAAGTGATCGACGAGGAAGTCGGCTACATCCTGAACCTCGGCGTTTCCTTCAAGCAGCGAAAAATCACCTCCATGAAAGAAATCATGGGGGAGGGTTACGACGCGATCTTCGTTGGTAGCGGCGCGCCGCGCGGCAGGGATCTCGACATTCCCGGCCGCACGGAAGGCGCGAAGAACATCCACATCGGCATCGACTGGCTCTCGTCGGTGTCCTTCGGCCACACCACGAAGATCGGCAAGAAAGTCATCGTTCTGGGCGGCGGCAACACCGCCATGGACTGCTGCCGCACCTCCAAGCGCATCGGCGGCGACGACGTGAAGGTCATCGTGCGCTCGGGCTTCGACGAGATGAAGGCGAGCCCCTGGGAGAAGGAAGACGCCGCGCACGAGGGCATTCCGATCCTGAACTACCTGGTGCCCAAGGAATTCGTCATCAAGGGCGGCAAGCTCGGCGGCATGGTCTTCGAGAAGGTGAAGGCCGTCTACGACGCCCAGGGCAAGAGGAGCCTGGTCAAGACCGACGAGCCGGACCAGTTCTTCGAGTGCGACGACGTGCTGGTCGCCGTCGGCCAGGAGAACGCCTTCCCCTGGATCGAGAAGGACAGCGGCATCGTTTTCGAGAAGGGCATGCCCAAGCTCGATCCGAAGACCTTCCAGTCCAGCGTGGCCAACGTCTTCTTCGGCGGCGACTCGGCGTTCGGGCCGAAGAACATCATCTGGGCGGTGGCCCACGGCCACGATGCCGCGATTTCCATCGACAAGCTTCTGCACAAGGAAGACCTCGCGGAGCGTCCGGCGCCCGGCGTCACCCTGGTTTCCCAGAAGATGGGCATCCACGAGTGGAGCTACGACAACGAGATCGCCGGCGACTCGCGCTACAAGGTGCCCTGGGCCGACATCAAGATCACGCTGAAGAACGTCAAGGCCGAGGTCGAGCTGGGCTTCGATGTCGCTACCGCCTGGAAGGAAGCGCAGCGCTGCCTCAACTGCGACGTGCAGACGGTGTTCACCGACAAGCTGTGCATCGAGTGCGACGCCTGCGTCGACATTTGTCCGATGGACTGCATTTCTTTTGTCGGGAATGGGGACGAGGCCGACTTGCGCGGCCGCTTGAGCGCCCCCGCCAACAACAAGACACAAGAACTTTATGTATCGGGCGAATTGAAAACAAAACGCGTGATGGTGAAAGACGAAGACGTCTGCCTGCACTGCGGCCTGTGCGCCGAGCGCTGCCCGACCGGCGCCTGGGACATGCAGAAGTTCCTGCTCGAGATGACCGACGCCGGCAACGGCTGCCGCACCCACCACCAGAAAAAGAAAGCCGCATGAGCGTGAAACGGATCGAGTCGCTTAACGACTTCGTCGTCAAGTTCGCCAACGTCAACGGCTCGGGCTCGGCGTCGGCCAACGAGCTGTTCGCCAAGAGCTTCCTGCGCATGGGCATCCCGGTGAGCCCGCGCAACATCTTCCCCTCGAACATCCAGGGCCTGCCCACCTGGTACGAGGTGAGGGTGACCGAGCAGGGCCACCTCGGCCGGCGCGGCGGGGTGGACATGATGGTGGCCATGAACCCGCAGACCTGGGCGCAGGACGTGAAGGAGATCGACCCGGGCGGCTATCTCTTCTACGACAACACCAAGGCGCTGCCGCCGTCGAAGTTCCGCGACGACATCAACGTGATCGGCATCCCGCTCACCGAGATGTGCAACACCAACTACAGCGACCCGCGCGAGCGGCAGCTGTTCAAGAACATCATCTACGTCGGCGCGCTCGCCGGCATGATGGACATCGAGCCCGAGGTGATCGCCGAGCTGATCGGCGAGCAGTACAAGGGCAAGGAGAAGCTCCTCAAGCCCAACCTCAACGCCTTCCAGATGGGCCTGAACCACGCGAAGGAGCACCTGAAGGGCGCGCTCGGGCTGAAGGTGAAGCGCGCCTACAACGTCGGCGACCGGATTTTCATGGAAGGCAACGCCGCGGCGGCGCTGGGCTGCGTCTACGGCGGCGCCACGGTCTGCGCCTGGTACCCGATCACGCCGTCCTCGTCGCTGGCGGAGGCGTTCCAGCGCTACTGTTCGAAACTCAGAGTCGATAAAGACGGCAAGAACAAATTCGCCATCATCCAGGCCGAGGACGAGATCGCCTCGATCGGCATCGTCACCGGCGCGGGCTGGAACGGCGCCCGGGCCTTTACCGCCACCAGCGGCCCAGGCATCTCCCTCATGTCGGAGTTCGTCGGCCTGGCCTACTTCGCCGAGATCCCCGCGGTGATCATCGACGTGCAGCGCGGCGGGCCCTCGACCGGCATGCCGACGCGCACGCAGCAGTCCGACGTGGTGAAGGCGGCGTATCTCTCGCACGGCGACACGAAGCACGTGCTGCTCTTCCCCGAGGACCCGTACGAGTGCTTCACCATGGCGGCCGATTGCCTGGACCTCGCCGAGCGGCTGCAGACGCCGGTCTTCCTCATGACCGACCTCGACATCGGCATGAACCAGCGCCTCTCCAAGCCGCTCACCTGGGACGACAACCGCAAGTACGACCGCGGCAAGGTGATGACCGCCGAGATGCTCGACGCCGGCAAGGAATTCGGCCGCTACCTCGACGTCGACGGCGACGGCATCCCGTTCCGCACGCTGCCCGGCGCGCACCCGAGCAAGGGCGCCTACTTCACGCGCGGCACGAGCCGCAACGCGTACGCGATGTACTCGGAGAAGGGCGAGGACTACCAGTACAACATGCAGCGGCTGCAGAAGAAGTTCGACTTCGCCAAGACGCTGGTCCCCAAGCCCGTCCTCACCCCGGCCAAGGAGCCGGCTCGCTTCGGCTGCATCTACTACGGCAGCACTTCGCCGTCGATGAGCGAAGCCCTCGAAGCCCTGGCAAAAAACAACATCTTCATCAACGCGCTGCGCATCCGCGCTTTCCCGTTCCAGGACGAGATCAACGAGTTCGTGCAGTCGCACTCCAAGGTGTTCGTGGTCGAGCAGAACCGCGACGCGCAGTTGAAGACCCTGCTGGTCAACGACGCCGGCATCAACCCGGCCAGCCTCATCTCCATCCTGCACTACGACGGCACGCCGATCACCGCGCGCTTCATCACCAAGGAAATCTCCGAGATCGTCTCGGCGCTCAACGTGCGCCCGATCAAGAAGGACAAGGCGGCGTGAGGCTTTTGCTTCTCTTCCTGAGTATTGTCTTCATTGCGCCGGCCATGGCGCAGGAAAAGAAGGCCGAAAAGAAAACCGCGAAGAAAGCCGAGAAGAAGAAAGCCGAGCCCAAGCAGGAGTGGGGCCGCTTCAGCTCCAACGCCAAGAAGGACATGAAGGCGATCGAGGAGAAGAAGAAAGCCAGGAAATGAGGCTTCTCGCGATCCTCCTCGCCCCCGGCCTCGCGCTGGCCGCGCCGGACGAGGCGCTCCTGGGCAAGGCCGAGAACTATCCCGCCTGCACCCAGCGCCGCGAGACGGGCTGCCTGGTCGGCTTCTGGAGCGCGATGGACCGCTTCGGCCCTTCGCACCGCGTCGCGAAGGCCACGGCGGCGCGTCCGCTGAAGCGCGCCGCCGTCGAGCCCGACCTCGGCCTCGATGCCTTCCTCGCGAAGAACCGCAACACCGGCCTTCTCGTGATGCAGGGCGACACCGTCCTCGCCGAGCGCTACCAGTACAAGCGCAAGCCCAACGACCGCTTCGCTTCCGCCTCGATGGCGAAGACGGTGCTCGCCATGCTCGTCGGCATCGCGCTGGCCGACAAGAAGATCGCTTCCCTCGACGATCGCGCGGAGCGCTACGTCCCCGAGCTCAAGGGGCATCCGTACGGCGAGACCTCGCTGCGCCACCTCCTCACCATGTCCTCGGGCGTGAAGTTCGACGAGGAGGGCGGCGAGGCCCGCGGCGACTCGTCCATCCTGATCAGCCACACCGTGCAGCGCCGCGGACCCGGCGGCGCCGCGAGCGTCGCCGCTTTCAAGGAGCGCCAGCGCAAGGCGGGCGAGAAGTTCCACTACTCGAGCGCCGAGTCCGAGGTCCTGGGCCTGGTCCTGCTCAACGCGGTCGGCCAGACGCTGGCGGACTACCTCTCGGCGAAGATCTGGCAGCCGATGGGCGCCGAGTCCGACGCCACCTGGCTGATCGACCACGGCGGCAACGAGATCGGCTATTGCTGCCTCAACGCCACCCTGCGCGACTACGCGCGCTTCGGCGCGCTGCTCGCGAGCTACGGGGCGCTCGACGGCAAGCAGATCATTCCCGAGGCATGGGTAAAGGCGGCGACCACCGCCTCGTCGCCGCACCTCAAGGTCGGCACCGCCACCAAGTTCAACGGCTACGGCTACCAGACCTGGGTAATCCACGCCACCGAGCCGCGCTTCGCCGCCTTCGGCGCGCGCGGCCAGGCCATCTTCATCGACGCCGGCCGCAAGATCGTCGTCGTCCACACCGCAGTCCACGACGAAAAGCGCGACGCCGCAGCGCGCCGCGAGCAGTTCGCGTTGTGGAACGACGTGCTCGCCAAGCTGCCTAACAACTGAGAACCCCATGACCTTCGTCGCAAAGCCGAAGCTCCACCACCCGACCCTGCAGAAGAACAAGGTCGGCTACACCCGCCGCGACTACGAGGGCAAAGTCTCCACCCTCTGCGCCGGCTGCGGCCACGACTCCATCAGCGCCGCGCTGATCCAGGCCTTCTGGGAGCTCGAAGTCCAGCCGCACCGCGTCGCCAAGCTCTCCGGCATCGGCTGCAGCTCCAAGACCCCCGACTACTTCCTCGGCAACTCGCACGGCTTCAACACCGTCCACGGCCGCATGCCCAGCGTCCTCACCGGCGCCAACCTCGCCAACAAGGACCTGATCTACCTCGGCGTCTCCGGCGACGGCGACTCCGCCTCCATCGGCCTGGGCCAGTTCGCCCACGTCATGCGCCGCGGCGTGAACATGACCTACATCCTCGAGAACAACGGCGTCTACGGCCTCACCAAGGGACAGTTCTCCGCCACCGCCGACAAGGGCAGCAAAGCCAAGAAGGGCGCCATCAACGCCGAATCCGCCATCGACACCGTCTCCCTCGCCCTCCTCATGGGCGCCACCTTCGTCGCCCGCAGCTTCAGCGGCGACAAGAGACAACTGATCCCGCTAGTAAAGGCCGCCATCGCCCACCCGGGCGCCGCCTTCATCGATGTCATCTCCCCCTGCGTCGCCTTCAACAACCACGCCGGCAGCACCAAGAGCTACGAATACGTCCGCGAGCACAACGAAGCCGTAAACCGCCTCGACTTCTGGCCCAGCCGCGAAGCCATCACCGCCACCTACGGCGACGGCGAAGTCATCGAAGTCCCCGCCGGCGCCGAAGGCAGCATCATCAAGCTCCGCAAACTCCACGCCGACTACGACCCCAGCGACAAGATCAACGCCACCAGCATGATCGCCAGCGCCGCCGTTAAGGGCGAAGTCCTCACCGGACTGCTGTACCTGGCCCCCGACGCCGAAGACCTCCACGCCCACCTGAACACCTACGACGCGGCGTTCAACACGCTCGGTGAGAAGGATCTATGCCCGGGGGCGGGGATGCTAGAAAAAATAAATGCGGGACTTCGCTGAAGCTAGTTGCCAAGTGAAAATGGGCTGAGCCGCCGCCTCCCCCGTCCGTGGGAGACGCTGTCCTAAATTAGGTCCGGTTGATTCGGTGTCCCTCCGATTCCCAGAGCTGGCCAGAATGCTGGGTTTACAACGTATCGCAGATCCTTACCCGCTCGCTCTGCGCGGATCCTCAGCATCTTGTGGTCATAGTTCACATGAAATATGTAGTGGTCTCCGGACGTAGATTGAATGCCAAGGATGCCGTAGTACAAAAGAAACTCGATCATTTTCTCTGTTTCAGACTTATCTACACCCCCGGAACGCAATAGCGCCGCAAGCTCGTCTGGAGACATCTCACTTCTCGCATCGGTAAAGTGGTAGACGATGTCTTGTGCGTTGGGAAAGACGTCTGTCAGTTCTCGGTCCAACTCTTGGACAAGGTCGTGAGAGTAGGCTAAGAGACCTTTCTCTATGTCGTCTTCCCCTATCTTTTCTTTGTTCAAGTTGGCTGCAAAACCTCTACTGTGGTTGAAGATCTTGAGAACATTTCGCGGTCTCATGAGTGAGCGATCAATTATGTAGGAAGAGGTGTCCTCCCCGCGGTAGTGCGAAACGCAGACCTTTGGCCATATCTGCTCGAAGGATACCCACTCCTTGCTGTCGGTCGCGTCCACTAGCCTCAAACGAAGCATCTCTCGAAGCAAATCTGGATCCGTCCAATCAAGGACGGCGCGCATCTCTTTTCCATAGTCCGCACTGTTCTGCATGAGATGCTCATACACGTCGTTTCGAATAAAAATAATGCAATGGAAGGTATGTCCGGCGCGTTGCATGTCCCGCTCAACCTTACGGCCTGCGTCGATGAGACAGCGCAGAACGATAGAGTCAATTACGTCGACACCCTGCGTGCTCCATCCCTTGTCTAGATTGTCAAAAAGAATCCAAACCGCTTCTTTGCGGGCGAGATACTTTGAGACGCGTTCCTGCAATTTGCGAATATCGTGTCTGTAGAGGATGTTGGTTAGGTCGTCAGCTGCGAGGCGCGTCCCCGGCTTTGTGCCGTATCGAGTTGTGTAGTCCGCCGCGATTCCTTGCGAAAGGGTAAGCAGGCGTTCCGAAAAATCCCCTTCCGACGAAAACTCGCTCACCTTATACGTTGCTTCGAGCTCCAAGTAGAGTTCGTAGATTTCATGGTTGTGCTTATGAGTGAACTTGTCTTTGTCGAGCAATTTGTGAGCGACTTCTAGGAGGATCAGATATTCCCAGAACGCGGTAATGAGGTGCTGCCGCGAACCTTCTGTAAGGTAGGAAAGGATATCTTCTTTGAGCTTTATTAGTTGGTAGCCCTCCGGCTTGAGATCGACTACTACATTCCTCTTGTCTGAACGAATGTTGTCCCTAACTTGTATGAACAGTGCCGTTTTCCCGGAACCCTTTCTTCCCACGACTAAGTTGGCATCTCCTTGCAAAGCCCGGTTGAATTGATCAGTCTGAAGAAAGTAGCGAGCAAGCGTTGTCATCTCGTTTTCTGCGATCGGATCTCCGATCCTTAATGTTTGCAACATGCTCCCCTTTTTCAGTGGGGTAGCGTCAACCTCCTGAATGTAGTCAGTTACCTCAAGTACAAGCGAAGAAATGGCGTCTGCAATATCGTCAGGATGTTTGTAGAGCTTGACATCGTCCCGCACGTCCATCGGCACTTCATACCCGGCGGGAGACAGGATGAGTGTTGGCTTTCCCATTCCATTCGCAAGGCCGGCGACGAAAATTGCTCGGATATTGTGAACACGGTGCGATTCATTGAGAAAGTCAAACGACACCATTACGCCCGCCGAAGAAGCAACCTGCCGCACTGCGTCAATCGCAGACAACCTCGCATCCTCTGCAGGATTGAAGCTTCGATAGCGGAAGCGCGCCTTCTTTACCCTGGACGTCATGATGGTCGCCGCCTCGGCCTTCACAGGTGGTTCCACTATGTACATGGGCGCCTTCAAGTCGAGTGGCACTTCTGTGAGTAGGGGGGCGGGGTTGATATAGCTTGTCAATCTATTGGACAACTCTTCGGCGGTTTCATATTCGTGGTAGCCCAGTGTGTCAAAGATGCCAGCCTGCTTCGCGATATCGCGGTCTCCGGGAATTCGCTTATGGCGAATTAGGAAGGCTCGCTTCTTTGCGCCAATCGCGTATCCGATCTCGTAGACCACGTTCAAATTTAGGTATGTGACGTCCGCAATTACGAATGGAGACGCTTCAATATTTTGTAGGATGGGGGAAACGATCGGATTACCTGGGATATCGTTGAACTCCCAAGATTCGTATCTGGTCCCAGTCGGTGCGGCGTTCGCTCTCGAGACGGCGGCTAAGAGCGTGGTAACCAAATACTCATCATTCGAAGGGTAGGCAACGAAAACTACTGGCGTCTTTCTTACAGTTGTATTCATGAGTGTCCCCCGTGGGGGACATTCTGCTACGTGGGGCGCCGGAGTCCAACCGGCCTGCCACAGTTGTATCTAATCGTCTCATTGAGCACTGCGACTGAGGTCAGGGATCGCCAGCGCTGCCGTCAAAGGCGAACTCCTCACCGGCCCTTCTATACTTCGCGCCCGGCGCCGAAGACCTCCGAGCCCACCGCAACACCTACGACGCCCCGTTCAACACGCTTGGTGAGAAGGATCTGTGCCCGGGGGCGGGGATGCTGGAGAAGATCAACGCAGGGCTGAGATAGCGCTGCTCTCCGGCTCAGCGCGTCGGACGATGTGACAAAACTAGCCGCACCTGGTGTGTTAGCGCACTGGATTTCCGCTGAGTTGACCGCTGCTTAGCCTGCCCTCGGTATACAGTGTTGTCGGGGAGGGAAGCATGCAGGTCCTAGTCAAGTTTCGCTTTCAATCTCGCTCGCTCGCCATAGTGTCTTCCGTCAGCTTCGCTCAAGCGAAGCGCCCGAAAGGCTGTCAATCGTTTCGCCGTCGCTTGGAGCGAGGACGCTGGCAGCGTCTGCGCTATCGAAAGATGAGCGCCACTACATCGCAATAGCTACGGGGGGCGTCACTTAAGAGTGACTTCCCGCGGGGACGGGAGAGTATGAGCAAATGGGGAGATAGAAATGCGCATCACGAACTTCCGCGTTCGCAACTACAAATCGATCCAGGACTCAGGAGTCTGCTATCCGACTCCTAACGTAACGATCCTGGCGGGAAAGAATGAGTCCGGGAAAACGTCTCTTTTAGAGGCGCTAGAAGACTTCAACGCTGATCGTCCGATTCGCGAGAAAGCTATTCCCATCCACCGAGGTGATGCAAAGCCTTCAATCGAAGTCACCTTTCAGCTTCACCCGGACGAGCTAGGACGCATAACCGCCCAAGTCGCAGCGGGACTTAAAGTCCCGCTAAGTGAATCGATGGTGGTCCGGGTAACTAAGAACTATCCGGGCACCTATGCGCTAGATGATGAGTTCATCAGCCATCTCCAGTTGTCACCCGTCCCTGAAATGGACGGCAAGCGAGCCGAGGTGATGGCAGCTTTTGAGGCGGTTAGGTCGACGTACATGACGCATCACAAGCAGTTAGGAGGGCTGGCATTCCCGACTTTCGACCCCATGAATCCGTCGGCGCACCGCAAGACATTCCTCCGGTTTCGCCAGCAGATAAACCCACTATATAGCACCATCCCGCTCGGGGCTCAGACTGCGCTGAACTCGCAGTTCGACACCTTGCAGGCAGGCATCGCCGAGTTGATGGCCCCGCAGGTATCGGAACAAGATCTGTTCCTCAAGAAGCTTGTTGAGATCCTTCCTCGCTTTATTCTGTTTAGTTCTTTCGAGGATGTGTTCCCTAGCGTTGTGCCAATCAATCAGTTGGATAGCAACAAGTGGATCTTGGACCTTGCCGTTATTAGTAACTTGGATATTGCGACGATCAGATCAAGCAACGAGCGGCAGAAAGCAAGGCATAAAGAGCAGCTAAACATTCGCATCAACGAAGACTTTAAGAAGTTTTGGCAACAGGATTTGTCCAATCTCAGAATTGAGTGGGGGGACACAAATCTGCATTTTTGGGTTATGGAGGATGGGGAGTTCTATGAGCCCGAGATTCGCAGCCAGGGCAGGAGGTGGCACTTGGCGTTCTACGTCCGCGTAACTGCGCGGGCCCGTGCGGGCGTAGACAACGTAATTCTCATCGACGAGCCAGGACTGTATCTTCACGCGATGGCTCAACGGGATATTCTCAAGAACCTCGACGACGCGGCACAAAGGACGCAAGTGTTCTTTTCCACTCACTCGCCATACCTACTCGAATCCGACAAGTTAGAGCGAATCCGTCTCGTTCTGAAGGATGAAAAGCGCGGGACGCGTGTTGAAAACAAAATTCACAAGGTTGCAGACAAGGAGACATTGACGCCCATCCTGACGGCGATTGGTTTGGAGATGATGGATGGGATCGCTCATATTGACCGCATCAACAATGTAGTTGTGGAAGGGCAGTCAGATTACTTCTACCTAAACGCCTTAGCTCACCTGCGTGAGAATAGAGAGGTGAACTTCATCTTTGGAGGCGGCGCAGGCAATATGCCCCGCATTGGAACTATCCTTCAGGGATGGGGCTGTAAAGTGATTTATCTCTACGACAACGATAAGGGCTATCAGGACGCGCTCAAGAACATCCGACGCGAATGGTTGATAACGAGTAGGCAGCTACTCGAGCTACCGGTTGCCGAAGGCTCCATTGAGGACCTGTTTAGCATGGACGACTATAAGACGCATGTGCTGGCTGACGCAGCGCCAGCTGCTCGTATACAGAAGAACTCTTCCCATGAAGGCGCTGACAAGGTGCTTCTCGCGAAGCGATTCCGTGAATTGGTACAAGCTGGGCCAGTCAAGCTCGACGCCACCACCACAGCTAACGTAAGCCGCGTGTTTGACGACTTAAAAGACCGCTTTGCCAAGTACAACGAGCCTGCTGCGGACTAGCGCTCGGTGCGATGGGTGAGAGGATGATTCTTGCGGCAGCGTGGATCACATTCAAGCCGTACGAGTGGGCGCGCAGGTTGCCGGAGCATACGCCGATACGCTTCTTCGCCGAACTCGGCTCTGTGGCGCTTGCTGTACTTACTTGGCCGCTCACGATTCCGCTGCTGCTCGTGGGCTGGATGATCGCGAGCGCAGAGGAGTTTCTCAACTCTCTAAAGTAGAGCTATTAGCTAGCGGTTGTTCCACGTGCTGCCCAAACTTAGTTGGATCACCGCTTTGGCGCCGCGGAGGTTGCTTTGGACGGTATAGCCCGGCCGGCCTGGCGTAACGCTTCACTCTGGGGGTGCGACGGGGTATGCAATCTCCAAGACCTCATCCGCCCACCATTCTGTCCCTTGGGTAAACCGAAATACTAGACCGCGATCTCTGTCGTCATCAAACTCAATCTCGACAACGCGCCCTTGATCATCGGAGCCATATTTGACTCTGCGAAGCAGGTCAGCACGGAACAGCAGAGATTTGCCCGGATCAGTTTCTAGCCGATAGACATCAACATCGTTTACGGTGCCGGCGTACGAATTCCAATTTCCCTTCATCCCCGTTTTCCGGACGACGTCGATGCCTTCGGCGCGCTGCTCTCCCCATCTGAACCATTCTCGAACCCAACTCGGCTCGTGCCCTCTGTGAACTAAGAGTACTGGCTGGTGACCCATCGCCAGCAGTCGCTTTGCCTCATCAAAAAGCGTGGTTCTGTAAGACTCCTCATCGCGTGTCTCAATGATGCGTCGTGGGCGTCGTACGAAATCCTGCCAGACATAGGAAGCGGCGCGATTCTGAACAGATCGCACTGTCACATCCCAAAGATTGACTGGCTCCCGGGCCATCAAGGGATCAGTCAGGTAGCCTTTCTGAACTTGCGATGCGTGAACCTCATGCGTGGCTAGATCAGCTCCATCTCGTTCAATTGTGAAGTCGCGAAATACATCGATACCGCCATTCCCAGAGAGAATGGCCGCCTCCACGCGCTTTCTTACGTGATCTAGCTTCGCAGGATTGACTCGTCGGTCTCGTAGACGCTCAGCTCTACGTTTCGCGATTCCATCAATCATCGCTGCTAGGATGGCAAGCAAGCGGACAACCCTAGCCTCCACATCTTGATCCTTGTCGAGCGCCTGTGCCCCTCGTTTTAGGTAGTCGTTATCAGGACTTTCGAGGGCCGCCTTGCTCTGTTGCAGCTCGTGTATCAGTCCTCTCAAAGACTCGTCGCCATGCGCAAGAGCTTCCTCTTTTTGCGCCAATTTGCCGATTGACTCCACCGCGCCATCGTCGCCTTCCTCCGGAAGCGACGCCAGCAAGCAAGCGAGCCATGGTAGTCGCAGGTCATCACGCTCGTTGCGAGTAGAAGGTGAATAAACTCTCCCCGGCACGACGCGCCGCTCAGTCATTGAATCGAGAAGCGATACCAGGCCATCGAGCCAGTATCCGTATCCCTTTCGTTCGAAGCGTTCCGATGAAGTCCAGATTCGACAGATACCAAGCATGAGCTGCTGAAAGCCAGTCTGACGACCGACGCGATGTCCGCCCTCTTCATCGACGATGTCTTTTAGCAGCACAGACGCGGTGCGCGCGGCAATATCAGTTGCTTGTCGCCCCTCAATGCGCCAAGCCAGAATTACTCCGCACGTTACCGTGATCACGTCTGACAGTTGGTTCTGCAGGATCGCGGTAAAGACAGCGGTCGGGCCGGGTCGATCCCATTCCGGGTGCTCTGCTGCTCGCGCCAACGCTGCTTGGGCGCCATTCCAATCGGCTTCGAGAATATCGGGTGTAAGAAGTCTCCGCGGGTAGTGGTCGTTTTCGTCGAACTCGTGGCGAAGCCCCTCCAGCCAGCGAAGCAGCGTCTCGCGGTAGTACTTCGCCCCTATCTCATCTTCGTTCCACACGGCGACTGCCAATAGATAGGCAGAGTTGCGGAGATGCTGCTGGAGAAACGGCGCGCTGGCGGTGTACCGGCGCCACTGCTCCTCGGGCGCAACTTCCTTCTTGCTCCATGAGTACAGATGGCTGACCGTCTGGAGCAGGCTTTCCCAGGCACCGACAAAGCCAACAAGAACCTCCTCGTACGCTCGCTTGTCCGTTCCCGCCAAGCGAGCGACTGGCGGCTGACCCGCATCGACCGCTTCGTAAACTCGGCGATTAGTAAGCCATCTCTCAAGCCGATGAACAAAGATATTCGGCAGGTCTAGCAAACCGGTGACTACTTCTGGTGCAGCATTTCTCGCGTCTCCAGGCAAGAGTCGGAGCGGTAGATGCACCAGTACATCAACAAAATCATTCTCGCGCCCGATGTTCTCTACGGCACGTTCAAATAGTCTCCGATACTGCCTATTCCAATCTCGGTGCAGCGCGTGCCAGTCGCCAATCTGCGCAAAGCTCACCGGCTTCCCAGCGTCGTCTTTCGTCGCGTAGGCGTCTATCAAGAATTGGTGGAAGTCCACCATCTCGGAAAGTGCGCTCTCAAAGCTTGTTACTGCAAGACGACCAATATGCGTGATCGCCTTGTCGGCGAGCTCCTCGAGCATGTCAGAGGGATCTGGCTGCCCCTTCATTGCCGATCCTTTCTGAACCGAAAGCAATGTTTGATCACGAATTTTTCGAACTGGCTCAAAGGCGCGCCGTTGCGTCGCCGACAAACCACTCCCGGTTCATCAAGCGGTCGCCTCAAGTCAGGGGCGAAAACCAGAGTCGGACTAGAGTCTTGGCGCTGCTCATCCTGAGGCATGCGAGCGCAACGGTTCAGCCAGCGTCGTATCGCCCATGTGAGGGGCCGCATCCACACGTCGTGTAGCACTCTGTCCACTGCTTGAGATGAAACAATTTCGACTTCTCCCCATTCGCCCAAATCAGAACCAAAGAGGAGAGATGGACTCCCATCATCGCTAACGGCGCTCTGTCGCTGCAGAATCGTATTTGGGGCATTCATATACAGCGTAACCATCAGCCTTTCGGTCAGATCTCTGGGGATCGCGACATTCGCTGCGAATCGGCGGCGCAAAAGAGCACGCTCAACTGGTCGCATGAAGGAAAGACTAGTAACCAAGAAGTGCCACAGAGCGGCCAAGTTGGCCACCAGCCACGCCAGGTGAAACGCGGTAAGCAGAATCTTGAATAGGCTCGTCGGCGTTCCAAGTCCGGCTCGAAGTGCGAAGAAGTGGGCGGGCCAGAGCAGCTGTACGGCCAATACGATGGATAGCGCGATACCACTTGCACCGACGCGGTAGGCGAGAGTTTCGCTGTAGTAGACCTGGACGTCAGAGCTTGTGCTCGACGCGTCCTCGCGTTGAACGATTAGGGTGACCAAAGCAACAGCGATGGGGAACAGAAGGCCGATCACTGTTACTTGCGCGGCGAGGAGATAACTGGCGATGTCCTTCAGAAATGGCCCGACGTTCGGCGCATTGGCCCAAGTGGGAACTAGGGTTGGATGCCTGTTCGTAAGGACGACCTCCAAGAGCAGGAGGATGACCACGAACAGTGAATACGAAACGAGAATGCGGAGCAGTCCTCGCTCTCCAAGTGCCGCCTGAAGAACTCGCATTCGCAGCGGTGGCCTTGCCCTGATCAACGCAGCGTTCGTGCGTCGATGCTGCGTGATTTCGCGCGCAACCGTCTTTCGCAGGCTGCCTAGTAAGCCCCCCTTCCACCACTCTTGGAACGACATGCCGCCCCTTGCTCGCGCATCAAACAGCCGATTCGCGTCAGCTTTGCATCATCATATCGGACAGCCCGCAGCACGGTGCACGGCTAAACAGGCGAAGTTTGGGTAGCGAGGGGCTGCGACTAGTTGGCGTAACTGATTTAGCCCTCATGTCAGGGGCACTCGGGCCAGTGAAGTCAGGATTTCGGACCGAGGATCTCTTTTCCTGCCGACGTGCAAGACAAAATCCCCGTTGGGCAGGTTTGGGAAGCAGGATTTTTGCGAATTGTCAGGACGCTTTCAGCCAGGTGGACGGCTTGGCGTTGCGTTGAAGTCGTGTCGGATGCGCCGCACGTCGCCAGGCTCAACCGTCATGTACGTGACATACGGCTTGCGCGACCCGCTGCGAACTTCGATGCGATGCATTCCCGGCTCGAGATCGAAGGTCGTTACCGGTGGTGTGGTGCCGTGGTGCTCGCCGTTGATGTAGAGCTCGCCTCCCGGAGATACCGCGAGGATGAGCTGCGCCGTGCCGCGAGGGTGCTGCTCCGCAATCTTCGCTGCCGGTTGTTTGATCCGCGGGCGTTCCTTCGCGGCGGCGGGGGCTGGTGCAGGTTGCTCAGGCGCGCGGGCGACTGGGGTCTTGATTTGCGGCAATGGGCCAAGGTCTGCCGCGAGCGGGTTTGAAGGCGTCGGCTTCAAGCCGAACAGGGTTCCCGATGACTCTTGCTCCGTTTGCCCACTGGCGGCGGTGGGCGGCGGCGATGCCTGCGGTCGATCGGGCGCAGGCGCGGGTTCCTTGATTGCCTCGGCCACAGGCGGAGGTGCGATTGGGCGCGGCGTCCCCACGGCTGGCGACTTTTTCTCCGCTTGTCTGTCGTCCGCGGGGCGCGGCGGTGATGCCTGCCACGGACCGAATGCAGCCACCGGGTCTTTGGCCGTCTCGGCCACAGGTGGAGGCGCGGTTGGGGGCGACGCCGCCGGCGCGGTCGGCGGGGCTTCTGTCGTACGGCGCGCGACGGTGTTTCGTTCGCGGAAGTCCGCGAAGTAATCCTTCAAGCCGGTGAGTCGCGTGAACTCGGCGGGCACGAAGTAGGCGAGGACACCGATCCCGAGCATGGCGAGAACCAGGGTGACTGCTGCCCAGGTTCCAAGCCCCGCTCCAGGGGACCGTTCCGGCCAGGTTTCGCGGCGGCGCATCTCGGCCCTGCGGTAGTCGAAGTCCTCGTGATCGGTGATTCGGAATTCGTCAGGGTCGGGCGGGAGTTTGGGTTCGGGCCCGGCTGGCGGGACGCCTGCCGCGGGTTCGTCGGTGGCGGCATGTGTGCCTGACGCCAGCCCGAGGCCTTCCTCGAGGCCCTGCAGCGCGCGGAGCAGGACGGGGACGCCGGGCATCCGGTCGGCCGGTTGCGCGGCGAGCATGCTCAGGACGATCGCGTCGAGCGCACGCGGAACGTGCTGGTTCAGCTCGCTCGGCGGCGGCGGCGCGCCTTCGGCGGGTGGCCGATGCGTGAGCATTTCGTAGAGCAAGGCGCCGAGCGCGAATAGGTCGCTCCGATGGTCGACCGGGACGCCGCGCGCCTGCTCCGGGGAGAGCGGCGCTGCCTGCCCGAGCTGTCCGATGCCGAAGTCGGTGATCTTCGCCACGCCCGAGCGCACGACGATGATGTTCGACGGCTTGAGGCCGCCGTGCACCACGCCTTGAAGGTGGGCATGCGCGAGGCCGGATGCGATGTCGTGGGCGATCCGGATCGCGCGCGCGACCGGGAGCGGCCCCTTGTCGAGGATGGCGCGCAGGCTCTCGCCCTCGAGCATGTCCATCGCGACGTAGGCCGTGCCGGCAGCCGCGGCTGCGTCGTGGATCTCGACGATGTTGCGATGCTTCAGGAGCTGGGCCGAGCGCGCGTGCTTCAGGAAGCGTTCCGCAAGGCTCGCGTCCTTGGTCAATAGCGCGGGATCGAGGCGCTTCAGCGCAACGACCGCGCCCGTCGTGCGGTCGCGCGCTTCGTAGACCGCGCAGGTCGTGCCGCGTCCCAGCTCATGAATAATTGTGTAGCGTGCAAGCATGGTCTCTTGCCTCTGATACACGAGGCAGCCAGCTTACGCGCCGGCTGTGGAGACAGCACACCCCGTGCATGCTCCTATCGGCGGAGCGGTAGAAAAAACGGGTACTAGTCGGGAATTTTTACTCCACAGTTTTCCAGATCGACGCTTGCGCCCGACGCAACGCCCTTGTAGAGGGCCTGGAGCTTGTCGTCGACGCGCTTTTCGCGCGGGTGCGGCTCGGCCTTGGCGAAGCGGGCGACGGCGCGGGGGCCGGCGTTGTAGACGGCGTAGGCGGCGCGGGGAGCGTCGGCGGCCTTGCCGGTCTTCTGCGCGTAGGGGATGGCGTAGTCCTTCACGTAGCGATGCAGGATCTGCGTGCCGGCGAGGGTGTTGTAGGCGGTGTCCCAGCGCAGGCGCTCGACGTTGTAGAAGCCGCGCCACACGTGCTGGTTGATCTGCATGATGCCGACGCTGCGCGAGCTGGAGCGCAGGTAGGTGACTTTGCCGGCGCGGACGATGTACTGGCGCCAGCAGCTTTCGATCAGCGCGGTGGTGGGGACAAGGCTCGTGAACATGCGGTCGTACGGCGCGGGGAGCGGCTTCGCTTGCAGCTCCGCGGCGGAGGTCTTCTTCAGCAGCGCGGCGACGCGTGCCTGGTACTCGGGGAGCTCGCTGCGCGAGGGGACCCAGTGGTCGAGCTCCTGCTCGTCGGTGGCGGAAACCTTGATGAAGAAGCCCCGGGAGGAGGTCTTTTCCGGGAGCGCCTCGACATTGAAGAGGTCGAGGAGCTGCGGGTCGATGTTCCAGTCGTGGGCCAGGGGATCGCCGGTCTCGTTCGGGCGCAGGCTGCGCGCGAGCTGCCGCAGGCCGTCGGCGGACAGATTGAGGCCGAGGCTCGGCGCGGCCTTCTCGAGGGCGAGGAGGGCGTCGCCGGTGTCGATGAAGAGGGCGTAGCGCAGGAGCGAAGGATCGAGCGTGCCGTCGCGCGCCGCGTCGGCGAGGATGCCGCGAAGCTGGTTCCAGGTATCGATGAAGAGCGTGCGCACCGGGTCGGGGCCGGCGGGCGTATCGCCGGAGAGGATCGCGCTCAGCTCATAGCGGCTGTCGAGGAGCAGGGTGAAGAGGCGCTGGCGCAGCTCGGGGCTCTTGCTGTCGGTGGCGATCTGGCGGATGGCGTAGACGAGGAAGGCGTCGAGCGGCTCGAGCGCCTTCTCCAGGGCCTCGATTTCACTTTCGGTAAGAGGCGCGGCTGCGGGCGCGGCTTCGGCCGTCTGGCCGGCGCCGGCGGAGGGCGCGGCGAGCCAGGCGTCGGGGACTTCGAGGGCGATGGGCACCACGACGTGGGTCTTCTCGACGCGCGGCTCTAGCACCTGGATCTGGTTCACGACGGCTTCCATCGCCGCAGCCTGCGCGGGCGGCGCGACGCCGCGCAGGATGCCGAGGAGCGCGGTGCGCGAGGCGCCGAGGTCGTAGCTGAAGCGCTCGATGCGCGTGTGGAGCTGGCCCTTGGTGAGCTCCCAGACCAGTCCGGCTGCTGTGTCGCCGCGTTTGTCCGCGAGCGAGGAGTCGAGGATGCGCACGCGCAGGACGCCGGCGTTGTCGATGTGCGGCGCGAGGATGAACCGCACCGTGCCGTCCCAGTCCGCCGCGTTGGCGCACCTGCCGAGGACTTCCGCTCCGATCAGCGCCGTACCCGGCGCGGAGAGGAGCAAGCCGCGCTCGGCGGCTTCGAGCTTCGGCGGCTCGAGGCGCAGGTAGCGGCACTTGCCCTCGCGCCAGATCTCGCCGGTGTTGCCCGAGGACGCGGCGAGCTGCTTCGCGAGCGCATCGCGCACGACCTCCAGCGGCACGCGCAGGGGGA
>Ga0193752_1000537_pt1 | contig 35897 bp, 22 predicted proteins | sample H1c1metaG_FD_144924 | JGI IMG/M metagenome (GOLD analysis project Ga0193752, IMG submission 144924) | Soil microbial communities from a riparian zone of the East river system, Colorado, United States - H1c1 | ecosystem: Environmental > Terrestrial > Soil > Riparian zone | place: USA: East River... | reverse complement strand
AGGCCAGCGCCAATTGCGCGCGCGTGCAGCCGAGATGCGCCGCGAGATCGTCGAGCGGCGCCAGCAGCACGCTGTTTTCGTCGAATTGCGGATGTTGGAAGCGCGGCATCGTGCGGCGGATGTCGCCCTCGTACAGTTCCGCGGGTGATTGAAGGCATCCCGTCAGGAATCCGCGCCCGAGCGGCGAGAACGCCACGAACGTGATGCCGAGCCTGCGGCATTCCTCCAGCACGGCGATCTCCGGATTGCGCGTCCATAGCGAGTACTCGGACTGCAGCGCCGCTATGGGATGGACTGCATGCGCGCGGCGCAGCGTTGCCGCGCCGACTTCGGACAGACCGATCGCGCGGATTTTGCCAGCGCGCTTGAGGTCTGCCAGCGCGCCGACGGATTCCTCGATGGGGATGCGCTTGTCCCAGCGATGCAAATAATACAAATCGATGCGATCGGTCCGAAGATTGCGCAGCGATTCTTCGCAGATGGCCCGGATGGACTCGGGCCGGCCGTCGATCACGCGTTTGCCGTCGCGACCGAATAATCCGCACTTGCTGGCGACGACGATGTTGTCGGGGCGGTTGGCCAGCAGTTCGCCGACGAGTTTTTCGTTGACGCCGAAGCCGTACAGGGCGGCGGTGTCGAAATGGGCGACGCCGAGGTCGAGCGCGCGGCGCAGTACGTGCGCGCTGACCTCGCGCGGCTGCGGCGGTCCGTAGGCATGCGAAAGATTCATGCAGCCGACGCTGATGGCGGTGACGTCGTAGGGGCCGAGTTTGCGGGTGTTCATGGTGGGAAGAATGGGGTTCAGGCACCGTTTTGCGGACGCAAAACGGTGCCAGACCCCGTCAAACGCGGGAACACGCGGCGGATGTTGCCTTCGAAGATCTTGTGCTTGTCGGCCGTCGACAGCGACGAGCCGTCGATATAGCGCTTCGTGTCGTCGTAGTAGTGGCCGGTTTCCGGATCGATGCCGCGCACGGCGCCGACCATCTCGGACGCGAACAGAATGTTGTCGATGGGCACGACCTTGAGCAGCAGATCGATGCCGGGCTGGTGATAGACGCAGGTGTCGAAGAACACGTTGTCGCGCATGAGCTCGGGCAGCGGCGGACGTTTCATGTCCTGGGCGATGCCACGGAAGCGTCCCCAGTGAAACGGCACCGCGCCACCGCCGTGCGGAATGATGAAGCGCAGCGTCGGAAAATCCTTGAACAGATCCGAGGTCATGAACTGCATGAAAGCGACCGTATCGGCGGATAGATAGTACGAGCCGGTCGAGTGGAACGCCGGGTTGCACGACTGGCTCACATGAACCATCGCGGGCACGTTGAGCTCGCAGAGCTTTTCATACACCGGGTACCACCAGCGGTCTGTCAGCGGAGGTTCCGAGAAATTCCCGCCGGATGGATCGGGATTGAGATTGCAGCCGACGAACCCGAATTCGTTGATGCAGCGCTCCAGTTCGGGAATCACGCCGCGCGGATCCACCCCCGGCGACTGCGGCAGCTGGCACACGCCGATGAAGTTCTCGGGGTACAGGCCGCACACGCGATGAATCAGTTCATTACAGTGTTCGCTCCAGTGACGGCTGGTCGTTTCGTTGCCGAGGTGATGCCCCATCGCGCTGGCGCGCGGGGAAAAAATGGTGGCGTCGGTGCCGCGCGAGCGCTGCAGCTTGAGCTGCGCGTTCTCGAGACTGTCGCGAATCTGATCGTCGCTGATGGTGATGCTGCCTTTTGCCGGCGCGAGCGACGGGGCCTGCAACGCCTCCGTCTGCTGCTTGCGCCAGGCGTTGAGTGGCTCGGGCGCCGTGGTGTAGTGGCCGTGACAGTCGATGATCATTGCGCCCCCAACTCGTCCGCGCGCTCGCGCCAGGGCTTCATCGCCGTCGGATCCTCGAACGCTCCGGCGGCGCGCCGCTGCGCCACGCTCTGCTGGCGCGCTGCAATCGCCGCGGCCATGACCCCGCCGATTCCAGTGGCGTCGATCATCGCGGCACTGGCGCGCATTTCCTCGGCGCGGCGCTTGCCGTGCTCGATTACGCGCGAGAACAGGTAATCGCCCTGTTTCTCCCAGTCGAACTGCGGATACGTTTCCTGCAGCGAAGCCAGCACCTGCTTTTCCACACCCAGCTTGCGCGCCGCGCTGAAGCTTTCGATCAGCAGCGATTCCAGGCCCTTGATGATGACGCTGCGGCACAGCTTGATGGCGGACGCGATACCGAGATCCGCCGACACCGTCTGCGCGACGAATCCAAGCTCGCGCAATACGCCTTCGGCTTCCGCAGCGTGGGCGCCGCCTAACAACATGGGCACACGGATGCCATGCGGGGGCACCGAGGTCATCACCGCGGCTTCGACGTAGCGGCCGCCGGCAGCGGCCACCAGCGCCGCGCACTCGATCTTGGTGGCCGGTGCGGCAGAGTTCAGATCCACCACCCACGCGCCGTTGAGCGGCCGCGCGCACAGGGACAGCGCCGCCTCGCGTGCCTGGTCCGCGGTGACGGCACTGAAAAGCAGATCGCTGGATGCGGCCAATGCCGCAACATCCGCACAGGGTTCGATGCGATGCGTCGCCGCCTGGCGGCGCAGGGCAACACCCGCCGCCGCCTGGTGCAGCAGCAGATCGAACGTGCGGATCTCGCGCTCCACGCTCGCCGCGCGCAGATCGGCCGCGAACCTTTGACCTACCTCACCGAACCCGAGCAAGCCGATGCGGACTGTCATGTCAGCTCCAGTACATGCGCGTGGGATTGTCGACCAGGATGCGCGCGCGCAGCGCTTCATCCGGACACATCTCGTCCAGCAAGTCGACCAGCTCACCGTCGTTCGGCATATCCCGCGTGATGTTCGGATGCGGCCAGTCCGTGCCCCACAGCAGCCGACTTGCGTCCACGGCGAGCAGCGCCTGCGCAAACGGCACAGCATCGCGAAACGGCCGCTTGCCGACCGACACGCGCTCCGCGCCGCTGATCTTGATCCAGGCCAGCGGGTTGTTCCGGTACAGCGCCAGCAAGGACTGAAAGGGCTTCTGCTCGAGACCTTCGGCTGCCTTCACCCGACCCATGTGATCGATGATGAACGGCACGTCGATACGCGCCAGCAGCTCGCGCTGCGCGAGCAGATCGCCGGCGTCGAAATGCAAAACCACGTGCCAGCCCAGCGGCTTGATGCGAGCCAGCAGTCGATGGAACACGGCGAGATCCGGCACTCCACCCAGATGCTTCACGAAGTTGAAGCGGATGCCGCGAATGCCGCCGGCATGGAATCGCGCCAGCTCGGCTTCACTCACCGAATCCGCGACTACGGCAACCCCGCGATAGCGGCCGCCGCTGCCGGCAATCGCATCCAGCGTCACGTCCATCTCGCTACCGTGACAGCTCGCGTGAACGATGACCGCGCGGGAAATTCCGAGCTTCGCGTGCAACTCGCGTAAGGCTTCGACGGGCGCATCCGGCGGCGTATAGCTGCGGCCGAGAGCGTAGGGAAATTTCGCCGCGGGGCCGAAGACGTGGCAGTGCGCGTCGCAGGCGTCGGCCGGCAGGGAAATGCGCGGCGTCACCGGAAGTGGATCCGGCGGCAGACAACTCTTGTCGGCCTTGTTCGTCAGGGGCAGCTCACTTCACGTCTTCAGGCTTCTCGTAGTACGCGAGCCCGGCGGCGGAAAGCTTTCCACGCATGTCGTAGATATCGAGCCCGAGCTCGCCTTTCGCGAGCCGCGCCCGCGTTGCGGCTTCCCGGTCTTCGCGTTCCTGCGAGGCGCGCGCGACCTGCCCGGCCTGCGCCGCGGGCACGACCACGACTCCGTCGTCGTCTCCCACGATCACGTCGCCCGCGTGTACGAGCGCACCGGCGCACATGATGGACGTGTTGACCGACCCGACCGTCGCCTTGATCGGGCCTTTCGCGTGCACGGCCTTCGACCACACGGGAAAGCGCATGTCCGCAAGCTCGCCGGTGTCGCGCACCCCGGCGTCGACGACGAGCCCCGCGCCGCCGCGCGCACGGAACGAAGTGCCGAGCAACTCGCCAAACATGGCGTGATCGTCGGGCGCGGTCATGCCCATCACGACCACGTCGCCCGCCTGCAGCAGCTCGGCGGCGACGTGCAGCATCCAGTTGTCGCCCGGGTGTCCGAGCACCGTCACCGCGGAGCCGCACACCCGCGCGCCACGGTAGATAGGCCGCAGGTAAGGCGCCAGGAGCCCGGTGCGCCCCATGGCCTCGTGAATCGTCGCGACACCGAACTTCGCAAGCTGCGCCACCGCTGCCGCCGGCGCGCGCTGGATGTTGCGCACGGCAATGCCGGTTTTACCGACCATGGTTCACCAGATCCCGGCGGGTATCAAAACCTCGCCACGCATGATGAGACGCGCGGTGCGCAGCAAGGACGCGCGCAGCACTTCGCCCGGATGATGCGCGTTCATGTCGAGCACGACCGTGAACTCGCCGCTCGGATGCTCCACGGAGATGTTTTTATGCCCGCCGGGCGGCACGTGCGCAATACGCCGCGCCACCGTCCCCGCCGTCACCGCGGCCGTGGCCACCGTGACTGCGCCGAGCACGCCGACCGCCGAATGGCAGTCGTGCGGAATGAAGGTGCGCGTGCAGATGTGTCCGCCGGCACGCGCCTCGGCGACCAGGCACATCTTCGGCACCACCTTCTTCTCGACATCCCCGAGTTGCATGAGCGGACCTGCGGCGAGCCGGATCGATTCGATACGCTGCTTCAAGGCGCTGTTCGCGTTCAGTTCGTCACGCGTCTCATAGCCGGTCACGCCCAGATCGCGCGCCAGCATGATTGCAACGGGCATGCCGTTGTCGATGCAGGTGACGTCCACGCCTTCGATTCGATCCACGTTCTTGCCGGTCGGAAACAATGCACCGCACAGCGAACCCGCGGTGTCGAGGAACGCGATGTTCACCGGCGCCGCCGTGCCGGGCACGCCATCGATGCGCGCCTTGCCCGCGTATTCCACGCGCCCCTCCGGCGTCTGCACTTCGATGTCGCACCGCGTGGCGCTGTTCTGCATGCGCACGCGCATCGTCGTCACGTCGCCGCGCGCGTTGACAAGCCCGGTTTCGAGCGCGAATGGGACCACGGCTGCCAGCATGTTGCCGCAATTAGGCGTGGTGTCGACCAGCGCGTCCTTCATCGATACCTGCGCGAACAGGAAATCGAGATCCACGCCCTCGGTTTTGCTTACGCTCACGATGCCGACCTTGCTGGTAAGCGGATCGGCGCCACCCAGGCCATCGATCTGGCGCAGGTCCGGCGAGCCCATGACCGCGAGCAGCACGCGATCGCGTGTTGCGATGTCGGCTGGCAAATCCGAGGCGCGAAAAAACGGGCCCCGCGAGGTGCCGCCGCGCATGAACAGACAGGGGATCGGGCGCTGCATAGGAATGTCCGGCGCCTATACTAGCCCGATCGAAGGACCCATTCCGCATGAGTGCACCGCGCGACTACGAGGACATTCCGGGCACCTACGTCTATGACGCCGAGCGCGGCCGCGTGGGCTACACGCTCAACATGTTCTGCATGTCGCTGAACAAGCCCGAGAATCGCGCCGCGTTCAAAGCAGACGAAGCGCAATACCTCGACCGGTTTCCGCTCTCGGCCGGGCAGCGCGCGGCCGTCCTGGCGCGCGACTGGTTAGGCATGCTCAAGGTAGGCGGCAACATCTACTACACGATCAAGATCGCCTTCTGCGACGGCCTCACCTTCCAGGACGTCGCCGGCATGATGTGCGGCATGCCTAAAGAGGAGTACGCCAAAATGATGCTGGCGGGCGGACGCTCACCCGCAGGTAATCTTTACAAGGAGCGCGAATAGCATGGCGCGCATCGTGGGAGGCATCGCGTGCTCACACGTACCAGCCATCGGCGCCGCGCTCGACAAAGGCAGTTCGGGCAATCCGTACTGGGCGCCCTACTTCGCAGGCCTGGCACCGGCGCGCGAGTGGCTGGCCAGGCTCAAGCCGGATGTCGCCATCCTGGTCTACAACGATCATGCCAATGCGTTCTCGCTCGAGATCATTCCGACCTTTCTGTTAGGCGTGGCGCCCGAGTTCCCGGTGGCGGACGAAGGGTTCGGCCCCCGGCCCGTGCCGAAAGTGATTGGGCATCCCAAGTTCGCCTGGTCGCTGGTCGAAGCGCTGATCCTCGACGAATTCGACATGACCATCGCCAACGAGATGCCGGTCGATCACGGGCTGACCGTGCCGTTGTCGGTGACCTGCGGCCAGGTGCCCGAATGGCCGTTCAAGGTGATTCCGTTGTGCGTGAACGTCGTGCAGTACCCACCGCCCACCGGCCTGCGCTGTTACAAGCTCGGGCAGGCGATGGCACGCGCCGTCGCGGCGTACCCGGAAGATCTGCGGGTAGTGATCTACGGCACCGGCGGCATGTCGCACCAGTTGCAGGGTGAGCGCGCCGGTTTCGTGAACCGCGAGTTCGACCAGGCCTTTCTCGAAAGCATGGTGAACGATCCAGAGCGCTTGACGAAGCTCTCGCACACACAGTACATGCGCGAAGGCGGCTCGGAGGGAATCGAGATGGTGATGTGGCTGACGATGCGCGGCGCGATGGGCGGCCAGGTGCGCGAGGCGTATCGCTTCTATCACGTGCCGACATCCAACACGGCCGCAGGGTTGCTGTGCGTGGAGCCGACTCCGTGAAGGTCTGCATCGCGGGCCAGGGTGCATTCGGCGTCAAGCACATCGAAGCCATCCAGAAGATTCCCGGCATCGAGATCGTGACGCTCGCCGGTGGCAGCGCAGAGTCGACCGCCGAGGTCGCCAGGAAATTCAACATTCCGCACTGGTCGCTGAGCTTGAGCGAGTGTCTCGCGCAGCCCGGCGTGGCCGCCGCGATTCTCGCCACGCCCACGCAGATGCACGCCAGGCAAGGCATCGAGTGCATGCGCGCGGGCAAGCACGTGCAGATCGAAACCCCGATCGCCGACACCCTCGCCGACGCCGAGCAACTGCTGCGTGTGCAGAAGGAAACCGGGCTCATCTGCATGGGTGGACACACGCGCCGCTTCAATCCCAGCCACCAGTGGATCCACCAGCGCATCGCGGCGGGCGCACTTCGGATCCAGCAGATGGACGTGCAGACGTATTTCTTCCGTCGCACCAACATGAACGCGCTCGGCAAGCCGCGCAGCTGGACCGATCACCTGCTCTGGCACCACGCCTGCCACACCGTCGACCTCTTTCAGTATCAGACCGGCGAGACGGCGAGCGTCGCGCGCGCCATCCAGGGGCCGCTGCATCCGGATCTCAAAATCGCGATGGACATGAGCATCCAGATGAAAGTGCCATCGGGCGCCGTCTGCACGCTGTCGCTGTCGTTCAACAATGACGGACCGCTGGGTACGTTCTGTCGCTACATCTGCGATAACGGCACTTACATCGCGCGTTACGACGACCTGTTCGACGGCAAGAACAATGCGATCGATGTGTCGCAGGTCGACGTGTCGATGAACGGCATCGAACTTCAGGACCGGGAGTTCTTCGCGGCGATCCGGGAGAAGCGCGAGCCCAACGCCAGCGTGTCGCAGTGCCTCACCGCGATGCGCACGCTGGACACTCTCGAGAAATCCCTAGCGTAAGAATGGGGTCAGGCCCCAATTGCTAGCAAAAGGGGTCAGACCTCATCGCATCCTGAGCCCGCCGACTCGAGTGCAGTGAGGCTTGACCCCTTTTGCTAGCAATTGGGGCCTGACCCCATATTTTATGGTGCTGCTTCGACTTGGTTCAGGTACTCGACCAGCTGATCGATCTGCACCGATGTCAGCGACGACAGATTGCTGTGACTACCGGCGGGATTCGCCGTCGTGAGTACGTCACGCAGCGTCGCGGCTGAGCCGTCGTGCAGGTACGGAGCCGTTGCCCACAGGCCGCGCAGTGTCGGCGTGTCGATGCCATCGAGCGGACCACCCAACCGATTGCCCGATGACGGCTTGAGCGTGCCGACGTTGTGCCGCTGGCCATCGGTCATCATCGGTCCGCTGTGGCAGGACTGGCATCCCCGTGACGTGAAGAGCGCAAGTCCGGCGGTGGCGTTCGCAGTCAGCGTGCCGTTGGGCTGTCGCTTCGGACTGCGGCCGGGGGTCGACAACGAATTGACGTACGCGGCGAGCGCATCCAGGTCGGCGTTGACGCCGGCCTTCGGCAGCCCAAGCGGCTGGTTGCGTGTGCCGGTATTGAAGTCACCATTCGCCATGAAGCCCGTACCGCCGAAGAACTGACGGATGTCGTTCTCGAAGTCCTGCACTTCATCGAAGTTGCCGCTCCAGTGCAGCGGAACCGTCGCCTGTCCGCCCTGGCCACGCAGTGATTGGGTGTTGCGCAGACCTTCGCCGCGATCGGTGAAGTCCCACACCTGGCCATCGTGGTCGCCGTCGACGTGGCAACTGGCGCAAGCGATGTAGGCGTCGAGGCTCATGCGCGTATCGGCGGCGTTGTAGAAGATCTGTTTACCCTTGAGCACAGCCGCACTCATCTTTTCGGTAGCGACAGTGTTGACCTGCGCAAGTCGCGGCAGCTGGTTGAGCGCCTGATTCATTACTGGCGCGCCGTCGAACACGCTCACCATGCGGCTCATCAGGTCCTGCGTGAACACTCGCTTCGTGACCGGATCGATCGCTACGCCGCCCGGCGCGAGGCCGGTATCGTTGCGCGCGATTTCCTGGCCCAGCTGGTTCAGCACGATGATCCGGTTGTTCCCCTGCAGCGTGACGAACGCCAGCGCGCCGGTGTCACTCAGCGTGATCGCCGAGGGCTGACTCATGTTGTCGAGATCGAGCCTGCGACTCAGTTGCTCCTGCCCCTGGTTGAGATCGAGCCTCGAGACGATCGCACGCACCGTCGTTTCGAAGGTGAGCGGATTCCCGTCACGCAAGGCGCCGCGCAGGATGTTGTCCTTCTTGCCGACGACCCACGCGATGCCATTCGCCGGATCGGCCGCGATCCCGGATAGATAGTTGGGCAGGCCGCGCCCGCCGAGCGAGCCATCGGGGGTGCTGACCTCGAGAGGCAACTGCAGCGTGCCGGCGTTGGCAAACGTCGCGAGGTCGACGGTGCGGACCGTGCCCGCGTTGCCCGTGGAGATGAACTGCGACACCAAAAGCTTCTTGCCATCCGCGGTGACGGCGAGCGCGCGCGGCGTCGTGCCGAGCGCGAGCACCGCGCCGAGCGTGGAGTTCTGCGACGTGAATTTCTGGATCTGCCCCGAACCCTGCAGCGCGATGTAACCGGTCGCGCGGTCGGGCGTGAGCACCACGCTCACGGGCGCTGCGCCCCACGGCAGGGTCAGCACCTTTACCGTGGCGCCGGTCGTGGCGTTCAGTACCCACACGGTGTCGTCGTCTCTGCACGCGACCCACAGCTGGTTCGACGCGTCGATCGCGACGCTCACCGGGCGCTTGCCGACATTGATTTCGGTCTGTAGAGCGAGCGTGTCTGCGTGCAGCGCTGTGACGGTGTCGCTGTCCGGGTTGGCCACCCAGACGCGGCGCCCGGTCGAATCAATGGTGATCGAGCTCGACTGTGTCGGCTGGACGTTCGCGCTGCCTGCCACCGGAGTGTTCATCATCGTGGTGACTTCAGTCGCCGGGAGCGCGCGATTGAAAACACGAACCTCGTCGATCCGGCCAGCGAAGTACTCACCCCAGATGGCGTTGCCACCAATGCGCAGCGGCGTGCTCGAATTCGCCATGTTGCCGGTGGCGGCGACCGTGCTGGTCAGTACGCCGTTGACGTACATGCGAAGGTTCGTCGCATCGTACGTCACGGCGAGATACGTCCAGGTGTTGAGCGGCAGTGCGGCTGTTCCACTGGCTGACTTCGTTACGCCGCTGGCCACCCGCATGCCTTGTGGGAATGAGGTGTTGCTCGAACCGTAGAGCGCGTACACCAGGTCCGAAGTGTTCTCTTTCATGATCAGCGTACGCCAGCTGGCAGCGCTCGCTGTCGGATAGACCCACGCCGAGAGCGTCATCCCGTTGGTCAGGTCGAGCGTGGTGTTGTCGGGGATGTTCACCTGGCTGCTCGTGCCGTTGAACGTGAGCGCGCTGCCGTACTTCCCCGACGCAGTCCACGTCGTGTTGGCCAGCGTGCCCGTGTTTCCCTTGCCCGAGCTGTCCGCCACCGAAGTTCCGCTGCCCGCATCGAACGAGTACGCGGCCACGAGACCGGTCGGAACCTGCCCGCCCGCGTTCAGTACCACGATGTTGACGCTCAGTGACGTCGCCGTGTTGTTAGCGGTATCGCGAGCGACCGCGGTCAGCACGTGCGCGCCGTTCGCGGCGGTCACGGTATTCCAGCTCACGGAGTACGGCGCGCTGGTATCTTCGGCGCCCAAGGCCGCGCCATCCAATTTGAACTGCACGCCCGCCACGGCAACGTCGTCCACGGCATTCGCACTGATCGCGAGCGTTGCGCCCACGGTGTCACCGTCGCGCGGCGCCGTGATGACGACGACGGGTTTCGTCGTGTCCGGCAGCACGCTCGTGAACGAGATCGTCGCCGCGTCGGAGCCGGAGATCTTCGAATCGTCGCTGCGCGCGACGTAGCCCGTGAGCGTGTGCGCACCGGCTGCGACGCTGTCGATCTGCATCCCGCCGCTGAGCGCCTGCACCAGCATGTCCGGGCCGCCGTCGAGACGAATGGCGACGTGATCGGCCTCGGCCTGGTCACCCGTGGTCGAGTAGCTGACGCTGATCGTGGTGCCAGTGATCGCGGAGCCGTTCACCGGCGAAGTGATGTTGAGCTTCGGCGTGTTGCTAGTCGTCGTGAACGTGACCGCGCTCGAGTCGGAGCCGGTGATCTTCGACTGATCCGAACGGGCGAGATAGCCGTTCAGCGAATGCACGCCGGCCGCAACGCCGGTGAGCTGCACCGGGCTCGTGCGCGGCGCATACGTGATGGCGTCATTGTCGAGCTTGAGGGCCACCAGGCTCGCCTGGCTGACGTCGCCCGACGTGGTGAACGCAACGGACACCGTTGCGCCTGCAATCGTCGCGTTGTTGGCCGGCGTGGTGATGGTGAGCTTCGGTCCGCTCGGAGGCGCACTGATGTTCATGTCCGTGGTGACTTCGGCCGCGGAAAGCGCGCGGTTGTACACGTGCGCTTCGTCAATGAGTCCGGCGAAGTATTCGCCCCAGATGGAATTGCCACCGATGCGCAGCGCCCCGGTGGACGCGGCCATGTTGCCCGTGGCCGCCACGGTCCGGACCAGCGCGCCGTTGAGATAGATACGAATGTTGCTGCCGTCGTAGGTCGTGGCGAGGTGGCTCCAGGCATTCACCGGGAGCGCGCTGGGGCCGACCGCCGATTTATCCGTGCCGCCCGTCGTGATGTAGGCGTTGGGTAGAGAAGCCGTATCGGAGCTGTAGAGCGCGTAGACGAGAGCCGTGCCCGCTTCCTTGAGCAGTACGGTCCGCCAGTTGGCATTCGCTGAAGGGTTGACCCACGCGGAGAGCGTCATTGCACTCGTGAGATCCAGCGACGCCTTGTCGGCGACGGTGACCATGCCACTCGTGCCATTGAAGGACACCGCTTTCCCGGACTTGCCGGCCGCGCTCCAGGTTGCTCCACCATTGAGCGTGCCCGTGTTCGATTGACCCGACGCGTCCGCGGTGCTCGTGCCCGATCCTTCCTCGAAGGAATACGCCGCGACCAGGCCGGCTGGAGCGCCGGTGCCCGAGTTGCTGATCGTGATGTTCACGGCCGCGGAAATCGTGGTGTTGTTAGCGGCGTCGCGCGCGACGGCCGTGATGACGTGCGCCCCGTTCGTGGCGTTGTTCGTCACCCACGAGATGGAGTACGGCGCACTCGAGTCCTCTGCCGCGATGGCGACGCCATCCAGGCGGAACGTGACACCGGCGACGAGCACGTTGTCCGACGCGTTCGCCTGCAGAGTGAACGTGCCGGAAATCGTGGAGCCTTCCGCGAGACCGACGATCGAGACGGTCGGAGGAACAGCATCGGCCTGCACCGCCACCGAGATCGTATTCGATGCCACGCTCTTGCCGCCCGCCGCGTCGACCGCCAACACGATGTAGTAGTAAGTGCCGGCAGCAAGGCCCGCGTCGGTATAGATGGTGCCCGTGGTCTGACCGACGAGATTGGCCGCCGAAGGCGTGAAGCTGGCGGAGGTGGACCGATAAATCTCGTATCGAACGACACCTACATTGTCGGTGGCGGCCGTCCAGTTCAGCGAGCTCGCGCCAATGCTGCCCGTGCCTTGCAGGTTCCCGGGGGCGCTCGGCGGCACGCTGTCTTCATAGGCTGCCGGGAAGCGCACGAACTTCGCGACCGATGGCACGCCCGCGTTGCTGACGAGGAACAGCATGTAGTAGCCCGGCGGCAGCAGATTCGGGTTCGACGGTGCATTGACCTGGATGCCGCCGGACACGACGCTGAACGTCACCGGCACGAAACGCTGGTCCTGGTCGAAGTTGTGCGTTGCAGCGCCCGGGCGGATCAGGTTAACCGCGCTGAGGTTGGCGCCATCCGGCGTCGGCACGAAGAACGAAGTGCCGTACTGCACCAGCGATGGCGCTGAAGTGATGGTCGGACGTGGGCCTTTGAACAGGTACGGCGGCGAATAGATCTCGAGGTTCGTCTGATCCTGGCCGCCCGCGATGTTGCCCGAACCGGAGACGACCACGCGCGCGTCCGGGAGCAGCACCGCGGTCGAGTGATAAATGCGCGCGACTTGCGCCGAGGCCATCGTCTTCCAGGTCTCGGTCTCTGGCGACCACAACTCCGCCTGCAGCACGCCGGTCGTGAGGTTGGTCTCACTCTTCTTGCGCGATCCGGAAGTCACCAGAACCGTGCCGTCCGCCAGGCTCGTGAGATTGTGGAAGGTGCGCGGATACGCCATCGACTGTGTCTGTCGCCAGGTCGGGTTGGCGTCGTTCATGTTCAGCACGTAGGTATTCACGCCCGAATCCGCGTTGGGCGTCAGGCCGTCGTTCGACGAGGTGCCGGACTTCACGATGCGGCCAGGCGCGTACATCGCGCCGCTGCCGGCGTCGAGCATCTGCGAGTCGATCGTGGTCCACGTCTGCGTGGCGATATTGAGCGCGCGCGTGATGGTGGGCGCTTCAGTCGTGCCCGATTGCAGCAGGCGGCCGTCCGCCAGTAGATAGACCATCGGGTACTGCGGGATCGACATCTTGGCATTGGTGAGCTGCGTCCAGGTCTTCGCCACGGGGTCGAAGAGCTCGGGCGTTTCGACGAAGACCGATTCGCTGTTCACCGAGCCGGAGAGGATGATCGCCTTGCCGTCGCCCAGCATCGTGAGCGTGGGATACCAGCGCTTGAAAGCCATGTCGGGCAGGTTGTGCCAGGTCTGGGTGACCGGGTCGAAGGTGTTGCTGTCGGCGATTCCCAGGATGCCGCCCGCCTTGTCGTGACCGCCTGCCACGAGCAGGCTGCCATCGGCGAGGTGCACGTTGGCCGAGCAGAAGATGTTCGAGAACGGATTCGGAACGTCGGTGATCGCGTTGTTAGCCGGGTTCCAGAGCTCGCCGTAGTTGGCCGCGGAGGCGAAGTCACCCGCCCAAAAGAGCAGCTTCCCCGTGTGCATCAGATTCAGGTTCACTGCCACCGTCGGCAGCGGCACGATGGTTGGATCCCACTGGCCGACGATCGAAGGATCGTTCGGATTCACGATGTTCACCGTGAAGTTGCGGGACGCGGCATCCGAGCCTGCGATCTTCGAATGGTCCGCGCGCGCGAGGTAGCCACCGAGCGTGTGCGCGCCGGCGGTGACGGTGAGCTGTGTCGTGCCGCTCACACCCGTGGTCATCGCGACTTCCACGCCGTCTAGGATGAGGTGCGCGTGGTTCGCCTGGGAAAGATCGCCGCTCGAGGAGAATGCGACGGTCACGGTGCTGCTCGTCAGAACCGCGTTGTTGGCGGGCGCGGAGAACGACAGCACTGGCGGAGGTCCCGCGGCTGTCATCGTGAAGGTGATCGTGGCCGAGTCGGACCCGGTGATCTTGCTGTTGTCCGCACGCGCGACGTATCCCGCGATCGTGTGCGTGCCGAGACTCAACGCGTCGATCTGCATCGTGCCCGAGAGCGTCATGACGTTCATGGGCGTCCCGCCATCGAGGCTGAACACGACGTGGTGCGCTTCGGTGAGATCGCCGGTCACGCCGTACGTGACGCTCGCGGTGGTGCCGACGATGGACGAGTTGTTCACCGGCGCGGTGATGCTGAGGACAGCCGGCGGTGGGGCTACGGTGGTGAAAGCAACGGCAGCCGCGTCGCTGTTGTCGATCTTGCTCTGGTCGGCGCGGGCCAGCCAGGCGTTCAGCGTGTGCGCACCGTACGCGACGTTCGTGAACTGAGCGCTGCCCGCGACCGGTACATAAGTAGTTGCGCTATCGAGTTTTACGGCGACGAAGGCGGCCTGGCTCGTATCGCCGGACGAGGAATAGCCGACATTGACGGTCTTGCCCGTGATCGTCGCGCCCGCGGCGGGCGCGGAAATCGTCACGCGCGCAGGCGTCGCCGCGCCTGCCATATCCGCCGCGATTTCAGTGACGCTGAGCGCGCGGTTGTAGACCTTCACTTCGTCGATTGAACCTGCGAAGTATTCACCCCAGATCGTGTTGCCGCCGATGCGCAGCGGACGCGTCGAGCTCGCGATCGAGCCGGTCAGCGCCTGGGTCGAGACGAGCACGCCGTTGGTGTAGATGCGCAGCGACCCGGACGAGTACGTCGCGGCGAGATGCGTCCAGGTGTTGAGCGGCAGCGTGCTCGTGCCGCCGACGCGCTGGCTGGTCGAGCCGATGCGCACGTAGGCCGCAGGCACATTGACGTCTTCGTTCGCGTAGAGCGCGTAGGCCAGCTCACCCGTGACTTCTTTCATCACGACCGTGCGCCACACGCTGCCCGCGGCCGTGGGATAGACCCATGCCTCGACAGTCATGGCGGAAGTCAGGCGCAGGGAGGCCGCGTCGGGAATGTTGACGACGCTGCTCGTGCCGTTGAACGACAGCGCTTTGCCGTACTTGCCGGAAGTAGTCCACGTCGCGTTGGAAAGCGTGCCCTTGTTGTTGTTGCCCGAGGCGTCGTTGGCAATCGTGCCTGTGCCTTCCTCGAAGCTGTAGGAGGCAACCAACCCGCTTGCCTGCGCGTGCGCCACCGTGCTGCCGAGGCAGATCGCGAGGATGAAGAAGACAACTTGAAGAAGGGTCGCAGCGGGCGCTGCGCGAAATCCGGAACGGGGCACTAACAATCTCCCTTTCAGCGTCTCTTTGACGGGAAGGGAGATACGCAAAAGCACCCGGCCAGCAGTGCCCTTGCACCACCCGGCCGAATCATTGCGCAAGCCTCCCAGACCCTCTGCTATTTTGTGACCTGATTCACAATGCAATCAGGCTCTTGGACGCGAAATAGAATGCAAGCCTCGTGCAAGAGTTCGGGGGGCCAATCGTTTCAAACGGTTACTGGTTGGCGCGCTCCTCGGGCCCGGGCGACTGTAAGATTTATCGGCGCTTTTTGACAGAATCTGGAGCGGACTTCACTCCCGCCATTCATCCGATTCGTCGGTGAACAGTTCCGCGACCACCTCGCGCAGCCACTTGTTCTTCGGATCGCGCTGGAAATTCCGGTGCCAGTGCAGCTTGAGGTCGATCTTCGGCGTGCGCATCGGTGGCTGCGCGATGCGGATGTCCATGTGGACGTCCTTGACGAACAGTCCCACCGCGTGCGGCACCGTCACGACCAGGTCCGACCGCGAGATGATCGAGGGAATGCTCAGGAAGTGCGGCGTCTCGAGCACGACGCGCCGATGGAGTTTCTTCGAACGCAGGTAACGCTCGAAGATTTCGTGCGTGCGTCCGGCGCCGTACACCACCGCGTGCTCGAGGCTCAGGAACTGAGATCTGGAAAGCGTTCCGGCGGTGACCGGGTGATCGGCCCGCAGCAGGCACACGAAATGGTGAAAGAACAGGTGCTGCTCGAGAAATGATTTCTCGCGCAGATCGGGAAAGTATCCGACGGCCAGATCGATCTCGCCGGTCGCGAGGCTGCGTTCGATGTGTGCGGCGCTGGCCGCCACCGAACGAATCGTGGCGCGCGGCGCGAGCTCGCGCAGCCGCTTCAGTATTTTCGGCAAGAACACCATCTCGCCGAGATCGCTCATGGCGAATGTGAACGTGCGCTGGGTGGTGCCGGGCTTGAACGCGGACTCGGACACGAAAGTGTCGTCCATGCTGCCGAGCGCATCGCGCAGTGGCTGGAACAGCGCGCGCATGCGCGCGGTGGCCTTCATGCCGTGGCCGGCGCGATGGAACAGCGGATCGCCGTACTTCTGGCGCAGCTTTGCCAACGCAGTACTGACCGCCGACTGGCTCATTCCCAGCCGCTGCGCGGCGGCGGTGACGCTGCCATGTTCATGGATGGCGACCAGCACCGGCAGTAGATTGAGATCGAACGCGCGGCTCACGGCACTATCTTCCTCAGCGATAACCGATATTCGATTTTCGCAATTGAAGATACGCCGCTTCTTTCCTAACGTCACCGGCGTCGTCAACCATTCGGCGACGGGGGGAGAACATGAAGAAGGAACTACCGGCTACCGCCCTCCGGCGCGCGTTGGCGCTCGCGGGAGCAGCAACGTTCGTCACGGGCGCGCCCGCCCAGGAACCCGAAGGGTACGCGCTCGAGGAAATCACCGTGACGGCGCGCAAGGTGTCCGAGAATCTGCAGGACACGCCCATCGCCATCACCGCGTTGACGGGCGACGCGCTCGCCGACCGGCAGGTGTTCAACACCAACGTGCTCGACCAGGTCGTGCCCAACCTGCAGTTCGGCGACAACGCCGCGCTCGCCGGCAACAACCACTCCTCGCAGGTTTTCATCCGCGGCATCGGGCAGACCGATCCCACCTCGACCGTAGATCCCGGCGTCGGCCTGTACATCGACGATGTGTACATGGGCACCGCCGTGGGCGGCACCATGGAATTGCGCGACGTCGAATCCATCCAGGTACTGCGCGGTCCGCAGGGCACGCTCTTTGGCCGCAACACCATTGGCGGAGCCATTCTGATCTCGACCAAGGATCCGGGCGATGAATTCGGCGGCACGGCGCGCGCCGGCCTCGGCGCGGACAATCTCATCGACGGCTTCGTTGCACTCGACGCGCCCTTCTCCGCTGCGGTGAAGGCGCGCTTCGCCGTTGGCGTCCGCAAGCAGGATGGCTACGTCACGCGCACTGACGGCACCGACCTCGGCGACACCAACACGCTCACGGCGTCGATGAAGTGGCTGTTCGCGCCAGCGGAAAAATTCAAGGCCAGGCTCGCGTTCGACTACACCAAGGCCGACGAGAACGGCAGCCCGCTGGTGTTCGCGGCCATCAACGAAACGGCGACGTTTCCGCGCGTCGCCAGCGCGGATGCTGGCTGTCCCGGCGTGGTGTTTCCTGCCTCGGGCCCGGTGCCGATGATCGCCGACGACCGCTGCGCGAACGATCTGCAGGCACGCGGGCCGTTCCGCAACAACGGCACCGCGCCGCTCACGAGCTGGCTCGAGAACTGGGGTGGCTCGCTCAACCTTGCTTTCACGTTGAGCGACGCGGTCGAACTCAAATCCATCAGCGCCTATCGCAAGATCGAGTGGAAAGGCGTGCGCGACGCGGACAACACGCCGCTCACCATCCTGCACACCTTCTACGACGTGCAGGGCGACCAGCTGAGCGAGGAGCTGCAGTTCACCTACAAGTCCGACCCGGTGGTCGGCGTCGTCGGCCTGTACTACTTCGAGCAAACCTCGGACGACATCGCGACCGTGGAGCTGAACCCGCCGCCGCCCGGCGTGCAGCGCGACAGTGACAACAACAAGGTGGACAACAAGAGCTGGGCCGCATTCACGCAGTGGACCTGGAACTTCACGGATCGTTTCGCGGCGACGGTCGGCGGTCGCTATACAGAGGATGACAAGGGCTCGTATCCCGACCAGTTCGACTACGCGACTCCCGCGGTCAAGCAAGTCCCCGTGCAGTGGTATCGCGACACGTTCAGCTCGTTCACTCCGTCGGGGTCGGTGTCGTTCCGCTGGAACGAAGATGCGATGACGTACCTGAGTTATTCGGAGGGTTTCAAGGGCGGTGGCTGGAACAGTCACTTCAATTCCGTCCTCACAGAGGATCAGCTGGCGGCACTACAGGAGTTCAAACCCGAACAGGCGCGCACCATCGAGCTCGGCGCCAAGCTCGACCTGGCGGATCGCACCGTGCGACTCAACCTTGCCGTGTTCAGTTCCGACTACGAAGACATGCAGCTCACTTATCGCGGGCCGGCGCCCGCCGGCGTCGCGCCGTTCATCACCAATGCCGGCAAGACCAGCATCGATGGCGCCGAGGCAGAGCTCACCTGGGCGCCGCTCGAAGCGTTGCGCATCGAAGGCAGCGTCGGTTTTCTGGATGCGACCATCGACGATCTCAGCAATATCCCGTTCGCCGTCTTGCCGCCGGGGCTCGTCGAAGGCAACCGCCTGCCGTTTGCACCGGAGTGGCAGTACCACCTCGGCCTTGCGTACACCGCGCATGCGGGCGCATTGGAAATCGTGCCGCGCATCGACGCCTCGTATCAGGCGGAGACCTTCTTCGACGCGACCAATACGCGCGAGATCGCGCAGGACGATGCCGTCACCACGGTGAATGCGTCGCTGCAGATCCGCGGCAACGACTCGAAGTGGCGAATCACCGCGGGCGTCAACAACGCCACCGACGAGCTCTATCCAGTCGCCGGCAATTCCTCGCTGAGCACGGGCAGCGGCTACGCGGAAATCGCGTACGCGCGGCCACGCGAGTGGTTCGCGACGTTCCAGTATGAGTTCTGATGCGCCGTCTCGCATCCGCACGCAGGTAGCAATCATCGGCAGCGGCCCCGCCGGCCTGTTGCTGGGACAGCTGTTGCACCAGGCCGGCATCGATGCGGTCATCGTCGAGCGGCGCAGCGCGGAGTACGTCCTCGGGCGCATCCGCGCGGGCGTGCTCGAGCAGGGCACGGTCGAAGTGCTCGATCGTCTCGGCGTTTCGCAGCGGCTGCATGCCGAGGGGTTGATCCACGACGGGGTCGAGATCGGGTTCCGCGGCCGGCGCCATCGCATTCCTCTCAAGACGCTGGTCGGCAAGACAGTGACGGTCTACGGACAGACGGAGATGACGCGCGATCTGATGGAAGCGCGCGCCGCCTCCGGCGCCACTTCGATATACGAAGCCGAGGCCGTCGCGCTGCATGACTGGAGCGGCTCTGCGCCGACCGTCACGTATCAGCGCGATGGAATTGCGCACGAGATCGCGTGCGACTTCATCGCCGGCTGCGACGGTTATCACGGCGTCAGCCGGCGCAGCGTGCCAGTCGCCGCGCTCAAGGTCTTCGAACGCGTGTACCCATTCGGATGGCTCGGCGTGCTCGCGGATGTTCCCCCGCCCTGGCGCGAGCTGATATACGCGAATTCCGAGCGCGGCTTCGCGCTTGCCAGCATGCGTTCGCCCACGCGCGTGCGCTGCTACGTGCAGTGCGCGCTGGACGACAAAGTCGAGCAATGGAGCGACGCGCGTTTCTGGGATGAATTCCGGCGGCGCATGGGCGAGGAGATCGCGGACCGCATCGCCGCGCCCCCATCGATCGAGAAAAGCATTGCGCCCCTGCGCAGCTTCGTGGTCGAGCCGCTGCGTCACGGCCGGCTGTTCCTCGCCGGCGATGCCGCGCACATCGTGCCACCGACCGGCGCGAAGGGACTGAACCTCGCGGTCAGTGACGTGTTCTACCTGCACGAAGCATTGCGCGACTTCTATCGCGATCGTTCGGAGTATTCGCTCGATGAATACTCCCCGCGTTGTTTACGTCGCATCTGGAAGGCGGAGCGCTTCTCGTGGTGGATGACGCGGCAATTGCATCGCTTCCCCGGCGACGCATTCGCGGCGCGCATGCAGGAAACGGAGTTGGAATACCTGTTCGACTCGGTCGCCGCGCAGACCAGCATGGCGGAGAACTACGTCGGATTGCCGTTGGGTGCGAGCGGAATTCACGGCCAGCGCTCATCACGCGTGTTTGCAGCGAGTCACCCAATCAGTTGAAGATGCGGCCTATCGACAGCGACAGGTCACATGATGCCTCCAGAAAATGGGTTCTCGGTCCGGCGACTCGACGTCGTGACCTCGCGTGAATTCGCGGGCCTGTGTGAGTTGCTCATAGATTGCGTCGCGGGCGGCGCGTCGGTGAGCTTCATGCAGCCAATGACGATGTCCAAGGCCGCGGACTTCTGGCGCGACGTGGCCGGCGGCTTAACGCGCGGCGAACGCGCCCTGGTGGTCGCCGAAGATGCGCAGGGGAAAATCCTTGGAACCGCTCAGGCCATCTGGCCCGCGGCGGAGAATCAGCCGCATCGCGCGGATGTCGCGAAAATGCTCGTCCTGCGCAGCGCGCGCGGCCAGGGCGTCGGAGCGGCGGTGCTCGCCGCCGTCGAACAGGCGGCGCGCGAGGCGGGTAAGACGCTGCTGGTGCTCGATACCGCGAGCGCCGAGGCGGAGCGCCTCTATGAGCGCGGCGGCTGGCAGCGCGTCGGCTCGATTCCAAAGTACGCGCTGATGCCCGACGGCCCGTTCTGCAGCACAGTGTTCTTCTACAAGGATCTGTCCGTACGTTGACGGCGATGCGCGCCTTGCAACAAGCTCGCTCATTCCTGGTGGAGAGCGTCAATGAAACGTCGGGATTTTCTGCAGCACCTGGGTGCCGGCTCCGCCTTTGCCTTTCTGCCGGCCTTCACCCGCGAGGCATTCGCCGCGGCCGCATCGCTCGATGATCTGATCATCAGCGAAGTCGAGATCGTCAAGGTTTCTGGCACCCATGAACTCGTGCCGGGACTCAACCGGCAGTACCAGGTCAATCCGCTGCACGTGTACGAGGAGCGGCGCCCGAAGCCGTTCAAGGACCCGCCGGAAAGCACCAAGGTCGAACGCCGGCCACTGTCGCATTTCTACGTGCGCGTTCGCACCAAGGGCGGCGTGGAAGGCCTGTACGGCGCACTCGACAAGGAAGCACTGCCGGCGTTGTTGGGCACGCTGCGGCCGCTGGTCATCGGCCAGAACGCGCTTGCCGTCGAGCGCATCTGGGATCAGATGTACCGCTCGAACCGCCACTCGCGCGCCAGCCATTTCATGATGGCCATCAGCTCCATCGACAATGCCCTGTGGGATCTGCGCGGCCGGCACTTCGGCGCGCCGGTGTTTCGCTTGCTGGGTGGGCCGACGCAGCTGCCGGTACGCGTGTACGGCAGTTGCCTGGGTTACTCGATCGATCCGCCCCTGGCGGGCAAGCGCGCCGCGCAATTGAAGAAAGACGGCTTCATCCAGCAGAAATGGTTTCTGGGATACGGCCCCGGCGACGGCGCGCGCGGCATGGACTTGAACGTGCAGCTGGTGAAACACCTGCGTGAGGCCGTCGGGGACGACGTGCAGATCATGTTCGATGCATACCAGGGCTGGGATCTGCAGTACGCGCTCGAGTGGTGCCGCAAGGTCGAGCAGTACCGCCCCTACTTCGTCGAAGAAGCCGTGCCGATGTCGGATCTCGAAAGTTTCATCCGGCTGTCGAAGTCGACGACGATTCCGATCGCCACCGGTGAGCATCTGTACGGGCGCTGGGAGGCCGAGCAATTCTTCAAGGCCGACGCGCTGCAGTTCATCCAGGCCGATCCCGAATGGTGCGGCGGCGTGAGCGAGACGGTGAAGGTGGCGCACCTGGCGTCGGTGCACGGCGTCAAACTACTGCCGCACTGTCACAATGTGCACGCCGCGCTGCATATCGTGGCGAGCCAGCCGCCCGCGGTATGCCCTTTCGGCGAGTACCTCATCAATCACGTGCCCGAGAAACTGCATTTCTTGAAGGATCCGCTGCTCACGAGCAATGGATTGGTGCAGCTGTCCGAGAAGCCGGGTTTCGGAATCGAGTTCGACCCGGCGAAGGTCGAGAAACAGGAAGTACTGACGTCGATCTGAATTTTTCTTCGATCAACTGGAGCAAACAAGTGCCCAAGAGTCTCGTTGCAATCGCCACATCCCTGCTGCTGGTATCGGCCGCGCACGCCGCGGACATCACCGTGAGCCGCCAGACCGCGGCTTCGAAGCAGGCGCGCGCGGGCGACGCGGAGTTCCGCGCGCTCTACAAGGAGCTGGTCGAGATCAACACCACGCTGTCGGTGGGCTCGTGCACGAAGGCGGCGGAGGCAATGGCGGCACGGCTCAAGGCCGCGGGCTTCACCGATTCGGAGTTGCAAATCATCCAGCCAAAGGAGCGCCCGCAGGACGGCAATCTCGTGGCGTATTTGAAGGGCACGGACCAGTCACTCAAGCCGCTGCTGCTGCTGGCGCACATCGACGTCGTCGAGGCGAACCGCGCCGACTGGGAGCGCGATCCATTCACGCTCGTGGAGGAAGGCGGCTTCTTCTATGGCCGCGGTTCTTCGGACGACAAGGCAATGGCCGCCGTGTTCACCGATTCCATGGTCCGGTTCAAGCGCGACGGCTACAAGCCGAAGCGCGGTATCAAACTCGCGCTCACCTGCGGCGAGGAATCGCCGAACGTGTTCAACGGCGTGAAGTACCTGATCGAGAATCACCGCGACCTGGTCGACGCCGCGTTCGCGCTCAACGAAGGCGGCGGCGGACGCTACGACCAGGCGACCGGTGTGTATCGCTTCGTCGCGGTGCTTGCGGCCGAGAAGCTCTACCAGGACTTCACGCTGACCGCAGTCAACCAGGGCGGACATTCATCACGGCCTACCCCCGACAACGCGATTTATCAGCTCGCGCACGTACTCGAGAGGGTCGAGCAGCATTCGTTCCCGATCGAGTTCAACGACACGACGCGCGGTTACCTCGCGAAATTCGGCGCCATCGAAGGCGGCCAGAAAGGCGCGGACATGATCGCGGCCGCCAGGACACAGGATGAGGTGGCGATCGAACGGCTGCGCAAAGACCCGTCGATGAACGCAATCCTGCACACCAACTGCGTCGCGACCCAGCTCGCGGGCGGACACGCGCCGAATGCCCTGCCCCAGCGCGCGACTGCCAACGTGAACTGCCGCATCATGCCCGGCCACGATCCCGCGAAGATCCGCGATGAACTGATCGCCGCCATTGGCGACGCCGGTGTGAAGGTCGAATTCCAGGCTCCTCCGGAGACGCCGGGCGCCCCGCCGCCCCTGTCAAAAGAAGTGATCGGCCCCATCGAGGCACTGTCGAAGGACATGTTTCCGGGCGTCGCGGTGATCCCGACGATGGCCGCTGGCGCGACGGACGGACGCTTCTTCACGCCAGCCGGCATCCCGACATACGGCGTGTCAGGCATGTTAGGCGATGGCGCAACCGGCAACGCCCATGGACTCAACGAGCGCATCCGCGTGCAGACGCTGATCGAAGGACGCGAGTTCCTCTATCGCCTCACGAAGATCTACGCCGGCGGCAAGTAACCTAGTAGCCCTTCTGGAGATCCACGACCGACAGCAGCTTGTCGCCGGCCACGAAGCGGCGCAGCTGTTCGCGCAGGATCAGTTCGCGAACGGCCTGGCCGAGATCGGAACGCGCGGACATGTGCGGCGTGATGATGATGTTTTTCGCCTTCCACAGCGGATGATCTTTCGGCAGCGGTTCGGGCTCCGTGACATCGAGCCCGGCGCCGGCAATGACGCCGTTGTTGAGCGCGGCGACCAGATCGTCCGTAACGACACTGCCACCACGCCCCACGTTGATGAAGAACGCGGTCTTCTTCATGCGCGCGAACATCTTCGCGTCGAATAGTCTGGTCGTGGAAGGCACCAGCGGCAACGTCGACACGACCACGTCCGCCTGCGTGATCAGCGTCGGCAGCTCGTCCGACAGGCCCACGTGGCTCACGAAGTCCGGGCCCTCGCGCGAGCTCGCGCGCGTGGCAATCACGTTCATTCCGAGCGCGTGCGCGCGGCGTGCAACCTCGGTGCCGATACCGCCGAGGCCCACGACCAGCAAGGTCTTGCCGGTCAGTGCCTGCGGCTCGGACCCTCTGAAATTCCCGCTCCACTCCGCCGTGCCCTGGCGTGCCACCGACACCTGCAGCGAGCGCGACAGCGCGAACATCAACGCCGTGGTGTGCTCGGACATCACGGGTCCCAGGACTGCCTTCATGTTGGTGACGACCAGACCGGGTTTCTGCAGACCCTTCTTGCCCAGGCAGGACTCGACACCCGCCGAGTAGACAGACACCCAGCGCAACTTCTTTGCGGCCGCGAGTACGCGTTCGTCGCAAACGCTGTCGTCGCCGCCGGCGATCGCATCCGCAGTGCCCGCCTGCGCAATCATTTCCTCGACGCTGCCGACCATGACGATCTCGAGATCGGGCGCGGCAGCCTGCAGCGCATCAAGCGACTGCTTCGAGTTGGCGGTCACTGGACCGTTCATGTTGATCACCAGGCGCTTCGGGGCGCGCCAGCCCGGCAGGTCGCGCAGCGCCGTTGCGCCTTCGTCCAGACCCAGTTGCTTGATGGCTTCGACCGCTTTCGGGTCCGGCGCCGGCGCGTCTTTCGCCGCGGCGACGGTCACAAACGATAGGGACGCGGCTAACAAAACCGCGCGAACCAGGGCTTTCTGCATTCCAGTCTCCTGTGGCAACCAGACCGCGCGTCCCGCGCGGGCGGCTATCTTGCCACGCCGGGCTTTATTGCAGCAGCCCGGCCTTGACCTCTTCCTGCGACATGAGCTGCACCTGGACCGGCTTGGTGTGCCAGATCTCATTGCAGTATTCGCGGATCGTGCGATCGGAGGAGAACTTGCCCGAGCGCGCGGAATTGAGAATGGACATGCGCGTCCAGCGGCCGACATCGCGATAGGCCTCGTCGACCTGCGTCTGGCAGTCCGCGTACGACTGGTAGTCCGCCAGCACGAAATACGGATCGTGGTACAGCAGGTTGTCGACCAGCGGCTGGAACTGCGAGCTGTTGCCGCGCGAGAAGAAACCATCGCGGATCAGCTCGATCACCGCGCGCAGTTCGTCGTGAGATTCGAGCACCTCCATTGGCCGGTAGCCCATCGCACGCCGGGCGACGATCTCGTGCGCCTCGAGGCCGAACAGGAAGAAGTTCTCGACGCCCACTTCCTCGCAGATCTCGATGTTGGCGCCGTCCACCGTGCCGATCGTGAGCGCGCCGTTCATCTGGAATTTCATGTTGCCCGTGCCCGAGGCCTCCTTGCCCGCGGTCGAGATCTGCTCGGACAAATCCGCCGCAGGGTAGATCTTCTGGCCATTGGTCACGTTGAAATTAGGTAGATAGACCACCTTGATCAGGTCGCGGACGCCCGGGTCGCGATTGATGATCTCCGCGGCCGCCGTGATCAGGCGGATGATGAGCTTCGCCAGGTAGTAGCCCGGCGCCGACTTGCCGCCGAACACGAACACGCGCGGCTCCATCGTGAACTTCGAATCGGTCTTGAGCCGGTGATACAGGCCGATGACGTGCAGGATGTTGAGGTGCTGGCGCTTGTATTCGTGGATGCGCTTCACCTGCACGTCGAAGATGGCGGCCGGATTCACGACGACACCGGTGCGTTGCTCGATCAACCCGGCCAGCGCCGTCTTGTTCGCGTGTTTGATCTTGTACCACTCGGCGCGGAAGTCCGCGTCATCCGCCAGCGGCTCGAGCTTGCGCAGTTCGTACAGGTCGCGGATCCATTCGTCGCCGATGCGTTGCGAGATGCAGTGCGACAGCCGCGGGTTCGCCAGCACCATCCAGCGCCGCGGTGTCACGCCGTTGGTCTTGTTGGAGAACTTCTCGGGCCACAGCTGCGCGAAATCGCGCAGCACGTCACTCTTCAGCAACTCCGAGTGCAGCGCCGCCACGCCGTTGATCGCGTGGCTGCCGACGCTCGCCAGGTGCGCCATGCGCACGTATTTCTCGCCGGCCTCATCGATGAGCGAGACGCGCGCGATGCGCTCTTCGTCACCGAAGAACGCCATGCGCACTTCGTCGAGGAAGCGCGCGTTGATCTCGTAGATGATCTCGAGCACGCGCGGCAGCAGGCGGCCAAACATCGGCAGCGGCCAGCGCTCGAGCGCCTCGGGCAGCAGGGTGTGATTGGTATACGCGAAGGTCTGGCGCGTGATGCTCCAGGCGCGGTCCCATTCCATGTTCATCTCGTCGACCAGGAGGCGCATCAACTCGGCCACTGCAATCGACGGATGCGTGTCGTTCAGCTGGATCGCGAACTTCTCGTGGAACCGTTCGGGCGGAATCTTCTGCACCTTGCAGATGCGCAACATGTCCTGGAGGGAACACGACACGAAGAAATATTGCTGCTCGAGCCGCAGCTCCTTGCCGCGCGCCTGCTCATCGTTCGGGTACAGGACCTTGGTGAGATTCTCACTGGCTACCTTCTGGTTGACCGCGCCGTAGTAGTCGCCGCGATTGAACGTGCCGAAATCGAAAGACTCCGGCGCCTCCGCCTTCCACAGCCGCAGCGTGTTCGACGTGTTGACGTGATAACCGAGAATGGGCGTGTCGTAGGGAATGCCGTTGACCACGTGGCCCGGCACCCAGCGCGTGCGCTTGCGACTGAATTCGTCGTACCAGACTTCCGTGTGACCGCCGAACTTCACGTCGCAGCACCATTCGGGCCGCGCGATCTCCCAGGGGTTGCCGTAACGCAGCCACTTGTCGGTTTTCTCGACCTGCCAGCCGTCGATGATCTCTTGCTGGAAAATGCCGAACTCGTAGCGGATGCCGTACCCGAGCGCGGGCACTTCGAGGGTGGCCAGAGAATCGATGAAGCACGCGGCCAGGCGGCCGAGGCCACCGTTCCCGAGGCCCGGCTCGTCTTCGTGGGCTAACAACTCTTCGAGGTCGAGCCCGAGCTCGGCCACCGCGGTGCGCGCGGTTTCGTAGATGCCGAGGTTGATGAGGTTGTTGCCGAGGTGCGGGCCCATCAGGAATTCCGCGGACAGGTATGCGACGGTGCGGGAACCCTGCTTGGTATAGGCGGCCGCCGTGCTGATCCAGCGTTGCAGCATGCGGTCGCGGACTGCGTATGCGAGCGCCATGTAGTAGTCGGTCTTGGTGGCGAGCGCCGGGAACTTGCCCTGGATATAGAAGAGGTTGTCGAGGAAGGCGTGCTTGATCGCCTCCTTGGTGAGCGCGGTGCGATCGTGGTCGATCTGCGCGGGCGGGCCTGCGGCGCTCGGGAGGCTGGTTACGGTTGAGCTCACGGCTGGCGCCTCGTCATTTTGTAATGGGAAGGTCTCTGCAAGATTCATGCAGAAATTACGGCCGCGATTTACCGCAGTTCAGTCGCCGTTTGCACCATCAAGGAGCGCGCGCGGCCTTTCAGGCTCCAAAAAGGGGCCATAAAGAAAACGGCCGCCACGAGGGCGGCCGTTGCGTTCCAGGTGAACGTCACGCCTTGGCCAGATGCAACGCGCCGTACGGCGCGCGCTCGCTGCGCGTGAGCATTGCGTTCGCTTCAGCGTCGTTCTTGAAGCGCTCGGTCTTCGGATCCCACTCGAGCGGACGGGCCAGCTTCATCGCGATCCAGCTCACGATGCAGGCACTGTTGCTGCGATGGGCGACGTGTGCGGGCGCCAGCGGCTGCTTGCGCGAGTGCACGCTCTCGAGCCAGTTCTTGTGATGCGACTTGCTGACCGGCAGATGGACTTTCAATCCATTCGGATCGAGCAGCTTCTCGTCACTCGCGGCGAGCGGTGGCAGATTGGCGCCCTTCGCCTGCGGATCGCTCGAGGTGGCACCCGTGCCTTCACGCGTGACCCAGATCCAACCCTCGTCGCCGTAGAACTTCAGACCGGTATCGTGCTTGTCCGAAACGTTCACGACGACCTTGCGCGGGTACTGCAGCGTGACGTCATAGGCGCCGTGCACGTTCCAGATGCGCGCAGGGTCCGGGAACTCGCCCTTGCCTTCCACCTTGCTCGGGCCGGTGTCTTCGAACTGCAGCGCCCAGTGCATGGTGTCGTAGTGATGCGAACCCCAACCCGTGATCATTCCGAGGCAATGCGCCTCGTGACGCAGCCAGCCCGGACGGCTGTAGTCCTTTTGCGGATGCACGCGCATCTCGGTGTAGTACTTGAACTCCGTGGGGCCCAACCACTGTCCGAAGTCGAAATTGGCCGGGATCGCTTCAGGCGCCGCGTCGGGCGCGGTCGGATCGGTGGGCAGACCGATCTCCACGCGCTGCACGTTGCCGATACGTCCGGAGCGGATCAGCTCGGCGGCGCGGCGGAACTGTTCCCACGAACGCTGCTGGCTGCCCACCTGCAGGATGCGTCCGCTGCGCTTGACCGCATCACGCAGCAGCACGCCCTCGGCGTGCGTCATCGTGAACGGCTTCTGCAGATAGACATCCTTCCCGGCATCGATGGCCGCGAGCGCGAGCTCAGCGTGCCAGTGATCGGGCGTGCTGATGACCACCGCGTCGATGTCGCGCCGGCCGATGAGTTCACGATAGTTGTCGAACGTGCGGATCTGCGGCGCCTTCGAACCGCGATCGGTGTACGACTTCTCGACGATCTTCACGCCGTCCGCGACGCGCTTGCTGTCGAGGTCGCACACGGCGACGTAATCGGCCAGGTCCGATTTGATGACGCCCGGCATGTCATGGCTCTGGGCGATGCGCCCGAGACCGATCTGGCCCACGCGGATGCGGCTGTTGGAGCCCCAGGCGCGTGAAGGAATGATCAGTGGCGCAACGGCTGCACCGATGGCAGCCGACTTGACGACGTTACGACGTGAAATGAGCAAAGAGCCCGCGTTCTCTTTCTTCATGGCAGCGCGATCCGTTGGAAGTTTGGAAGGGAGGCGGAGTATAAGCCCGCTCCCGCCAAATCACTCGTACCGGAGCGCCTCGATCGGGTCGAGCTGCGAGGCTTTGCGTGCGGGATACAGCCCGAACACGACGCCGACGCCCGCGCTGACCGCGAGCGCCGCCACCACGATCGAGGTGCGCGTGACCATCGTCCAGCCGAATTTGCTGGCCAGCAGATAGCCGAAGCCGACGCCGAAAATCACACCCAGCGCGCCGCCAATCGCGGCGAGGACCAGTGCTTCGACCAGGAACTGCGCCATGATGTCCGCGGGCTGCGCGCCGACCGCCATGCGGATGCCGATCTCTCGCGTACGCTCCGTCACGGACACCAGCATGATGTTCATCACCCCGATGCCGCCGACGATGAGCGAGACCAGCGCGACCGAGAACAACAGGCTCGTGACCGTGTCCTGCGTCGAGGTCAACATGCTGGTCATCTCCGCCATGCTGCTGGTGGAAAAATCGTCTTCGTCTTCGGGGCCGAGGCGATGGCGCTCGCGCAGCAATGCGCCAATTTCCTGGCGCGCACGCGCAATAGCCTCCGGCGACACGGCGCTCACGAAGATCCGCCCGGGCACGAACTTGCCAAGCCCGCGTTGCATGCGCGACTGGAACGTGGACATCGGGATGAAGATCACGTCGTCCTGGTCCGAACCCATCGCGTTCTGACCCTTGCGCTCGAGCACGCCGATGATCGTGAACGGTGCGTCACGGATGCGGATGATCTGGCCGATGGGGTCGACGCCGGGACCGAACAGATTCTCCGCGGCGGTCTGCCCGATCACCGCGTTCTTCGCCGCGCTGGCCTGATCTGAGGCCGTGAACATCGCGCCGCTCGACACGGGCCAGTTGCGGATCGTGAAGAAGTCGGGCGTCGTGCCGGTGATCTGGGTATTCCAGGTATTGGTTTCCGAGATCACCGGCTGACTGGCATTCATCTGCGGCGCGACCGCGGCCACCGACGGCAGCTCGGTTTGGATCGCGCGCATGTCTTCCCAGGTGATCGTGGGCTGCGATCCCTGCCCGCCGCGGCCACCTGGGCCCTGGCTCGAGCCCGAGAACAACATGACGATGTTGGTGCCGGCGCCTTCGATCTGTGCACGCACGCGCGACTTCGCGCCCTCGCCGATCGATTGCATGAAGATCACGGCGCCGACGCCGATGATGATGCCGAGCGCGGTGAGGAAAGAGCGCATCTTGTTGCGCGTCAACGCGATTCCCGCGAGACGCAGCGTTTCACCGGCCGCAATCATGAGGCCTCCTTGAACACGGGTTTCTGACGCTCGTCGCTTACGACGCCACCATCCTTGAGCAGCAATTTGCGCGCGGCGTAGGCAGCGACGTCAGGTTCATGCGTGACGAACACGATGGTCATGCCGGACGCCTGCAGGTCCGACAGCAGCTTCATGATTTCGATCGTAGTGACCGAATCGAGATTGCCGGTGGGTTCGTCCGCGAGGATGAGTGGCGGGTTGGTAACCAGGGCGCGTGCAATCGCCACACGCTGCTGTTGTCCGCCCGACAGCTGGGATGGGTGGTGTCCCGCGCGATGCGAAAGGCCGACTCGGTCGAGCGCTTCCTTGGCGCGCTTGTGTCGTTCTGCAATGGGCACCTTCGCGTAGATCAATGGCAACTCGACGTTTTCGGCAGCCGAGGTTCGCTTCAGCAGGTTGAAGCTCTGGAACACGAAACCGATGAACTCGTTGCGCACCTTCGCGAGCTCGATGCGCGACAGCTTCGCCACGTCGCGCTCGGCGAGCAGATAGCTGCCGCGCGAGGGCGAGTCGAGACAGCCGAGCAGATTCATCAACGTCGACTTGCCCGAACCGGATGAGCCCGTGATCGCGACGAACTCGCCGCGTTCGATCGAAAGATTCACATCGTGCAGCGCGGCGAACTCCGTGTCGCCGGATTGGTAGATCTTGCCGAGGTTGTTCAATTCGATGAGAGCCATGAGCTGCGCTAACTACAGGATTCGCGGCCCGCGCTGCTGCTGTCCACCGCGCTGACCCTGGCTGTTCTGCCCGGCGGCTCCCACGATGACCGCGTCGCCTTCCTTGAGCTCTCCACCGGTGATTTCCGTCACGCGGCCGTCGGTGAGACCGGTGATCACCTCGCGCGGCGCCGCCTGGCCGTCGACGAGTACGTAGACCGTGCGCTTGATCACCGCGGGCCCCGCATCGTCGCCGTCGGATTCGCCCGCTTTGTCACGACGCGACATGCCTGCGCCACTGGCACTTCCCTCGCCTTGTCCCTGACCGGCTGCAGCGCGCTCGCGGCGCTGGCCACCAGCACCCGCCTGCACACTGCCGCTGGTTGCCGGGGCCGCACCCCCGGCGGGTGCGCCTTCCGGCCGGAAGCGCAGCGCCGTGTTCGGCACCGCCAACACGTCGCGGCGGCGATCGGTGACGATACTCACCGTAGCGGTCATGCCCGGCTTGAGCTTGAGATCGGGATTTGCGACATCGATCACCGCGTCGTAGGTCACGACGTTCTGCACGATCTGCGGCGCGTTGCGGATGTCGCGGATCGAACCGCGGAACGGGTCGCCGGGATAGGCATCGACGGTGAAGCTCACGCGCATGCCGTTCTTGAGCCGGCCGATGTCGGACTCCGCGACGTTCGTGTGGACTTCCATCGCGCGCAGATCCTGCGCGATGGTGAAGATGACCGGCGCCGACAGCGAGGCCGCCACGGTCTGGCCTTTGTTCACCGCGCGCGAGATCACCACGCCATCGGTGGGCGAAAGAATATTGGTATACTGCAGATTGGTGCGCGCCTGTTCGAGTTGCGCGCGCGATTGCGCGAGCTGACCCACGCCCTGGTCGACCGACGCGCGCGCCGCGCGCGCGGTCGCCACGGCGTTGTCGCGTTCGGTTTCGGAGATGAGCCGCTGCGCGAACACCTCGGTCGCACGCTTGGCCTGACGTTCGGAGTCTTCAGCCGTGACAGTGAGCCGCGTGACGTTGGCGCGCGCCGCCGTGACGTTGGCTTCGGCCTGCACGACCGCCGCCTGGAACAGCGATGGATCGATCTTCGCGATCAGCTCGCCTTTTTTCACCGGCGAGTTGAAATCGGCGTAGAGGTCCTGGATGCGACCCGAAACCTGGCTGCCCACATCGACGGTGACGACCGCCTGCAGACTGCCCGAAGTGCTGACCCTCGAGACGACGCTGGTCTTCTCGAGAACGGCGGTTTGATAGTCAGGGGTATCGTCACCACCGACTTTCCATCGATACAGGCCAAACAGGACGATGAGAACGAGCGCAATCAGCCCAATGAGGCGTGCGCGGGAAAGTTGTTTGAGCAAAGTTCGTATCCGATCTGACGTGGCGCGCTTTTCGCGCACAAGTGTAGATCACTCGGGGGGTCGGGCGTTCCCCCTATATTTTACGAATCGGTGTCAACCGCGGCGCTGGAGCTGCGTTCCTTCGATGTCGGCTACTTTGCTCTTCGGAAAGGCGGCCCGTCCGTTGCGCAGCAGCGGCTCGATGTCGGCAAAGGCCTGCGGCCGGCTGTGCAGATATCCCTGCGACTGATCGCATCCCATCTGGGCGAGCAACTCCAGTTGCTCCGCCGTTTCCACACCTTCGGCGACCGTTGTCATATTGAAGGCGTGGCCGAGCGCGATGATCGTTTCCGTCACCGTGCGCCCTGCACTGCTGGTCGTCAGCTGGTTCACGAAGCTGCGGTCGATCTTGAGCATGTCGACCGGCAGCTCGGCGAGGCGGCTCAGCGACGAATAGCCCATGCCGAAGTCATCTATGGCCACGCAGATGCCGGAACGGCGCAGCACGCGCAGCTGCGAGACGGCCGAGCTCACATCGTCGATCAGGACTCCCTCGGTGATCTCGATGTCGAAGCCGATGCTTTCGCTGCGCCACTCGCCGATCAGGTCGAGCAGATGGTCCGCGAAGCTGCGGCGTCGCAGCTGCACGGGGGAAATGTTGACGGCCAGGCGCCCGGGAGCGAGCCCCGCCGCCTGCCAGCGGCGCAGGTCGGACGCCGCCTGGCGCAGGATCCAGTCGCCGAGCGGCACGATGAGGCCACTCGCTTCGATCAATGAAAGGAACACACCCGGCATCACCAGGCCGGCTTCGGGATCGCGCCAGCGCACCAGCGCCTCGAGGCCACGGATTGCGCCGGTTTTTACGTCGACCTTCGGTTGGTAGTGAAGCTCGAACTCCTGGCGCTCGACGGCACCGCGCAGGCGATGCTCCATGGTCATGCGCGACACCACCGCCGAGCTCAGTTCGAGCCGGTGCGGCAGGTATTTCTCGCCGGTGCTCTTGGCGCTGCGCAGCGCGCCTTCGGCGTTCTGCACGAGCGCGTTTGCGTCGTGTCCGTTGTCGGGATAGCGCGCGAAGCCGCACTTCACGTCCACGGGTATTCCGCGACCGTCGACGTTGAACGGGGCGCGGAATATTTCGATCACCTGTTCCTGCATCCAGTGAACGGCTTCGTCTTCATCGCCCGCCGCTTCCATGAGCAGACTGAAGGTGCCGCCACCGAAATGCGCCAGCAGCTCGGTGGAGTCCATGTGGCGTTTCAACCGATCGGCCACCTGCTGCAACAACAGGTCGCCCGCGTGGCGTCCGAAAGAATCGTTGATCGTCGCGAGCTGCTCGATGTCGAGCACCGCGACCGCCGGTGTGCCGCGACGGCCGATCTTCGGCTCGAGCGCTTTCACCAGGCGTTCGCAGAACAAGCCGCGCTTCGCAAGTCCCGTGAGTGAATCGAAATACGAAAGGAATCGAACCTCGTCTTCCTTGTGCAGGTACTGCAAGGCGAACGACAGGTTGGCGACCAGTTCGCGCAGCATGCGCGATTCCTCGTCGCCGACCGCGCCGATGTCGTAGGAGGTGAGCATCAGCGCACCGACCGGCGTGCGATCCACCAGCAGTGGATACGCCACGACGCTCCTGAAACCCGAGTCCATCAACGCGGCGCGCGCCGCCAGCGACATCTCGAGCGACTGCAGATCGTTGCAGATCATGGTGGCGCCGGAGCGCAGCACACGCCCGATCACGCTCGAATCTTCGTTCGCATTTTCGGCGATGGTGAAGGTCAATTGCTGGGCCTGCGTGTTGTCGACGCTGCCCGACCAGGCGGCCGGGCGCGCGGTGCGCGTGCCGGGCTCGATCAACGCCACCACGGCGCTCGCATATCCGCCCACCGACGTTGCCAGGCGGCAGGCTTCGACCAGGATCTCGCGCCGCTGCCGGATGCGCACCATGGCGCTGTTGACGCCGCTCAGCATCTTCAACACGCGGGTGAGCCGGCTGATGTGTTTTTCCTGGCGGCGCCTTTCGGTGAAATCGCGTTCGCTGCCGCGGAATCCGGTGACCTGCCCGTTCTCGCCCAACAACGCCAGCATGTTGCGTTCCAGCCAGCGATAGCTGCCATTGCGATGGCGCCAGCGCGCTTGCAGATTGGAGGCCGTGCGTTGATTGGCACCGAGCGTGTGCATCGCGAAATCGAGCGCCGCGAGGTCTTCCGGGTGTACGTATTGCGAGGCGTTGGTGCCAAGCACCTCGTCCGGACCGTAACCCAGGATGCTGCGCACCGAGTCGCTGCAGAAAGTGAACTTGCCGTCGCGGTCGTGCTCCCAGATCCAGTCCTGCGAGGTGACGACGATGTCGCGCAGCTGCTGCTCGAGCGCCACGCGCGCGCGGCGGATCGAGGCGTCGTTCAGCGCGCGGCGTACGGCCGGCACCAGCCGCGCCATGTTGGTCTTGAGCACGTAGTCGTAGGCGCCGCGTTGCAGGGCGTCGATCGCGCGCTCTTCGCCGATGGTGCCCGACAGGAAGATGAAAGGCGTGTCCGGCGCGACTTCGCGCGCAACCTCGAGCGCCGACAGGCCGTCGAACGCTGGCAGTGTGAAATCGGAGAGGATCAGGTCAGGTTTGGCTTCACGAAGCGTGCGGCGCAGGACTTCTTCGGACTCCACGCGCTTCCAGTTGCACGAGAAACCTCCGGATTCGAGCTGACGGATGGCGATCTCCGCTTCCATCGGCATGTCTTCGACGAGAACCAATCTGACCGGCTGCATGTAATTCCCCGCGACTAGTTAGAGAGACCGTACCCTCGAAGGCCTCATCGTCCATGCCGCCTGTTTCCGCTGCGTCGGCATTCGTCCCCCCGTCCCGACACAGAAGCGCCCAACTTAATCCACTGCGTCGCCCAGGCGTGTGACGCAATCCGCAGACGACGTAAGAGACTACTCAGTAGATAGACACCGGGGGTTGACTAAAGCGTGTCTACATATGTGGGATTCGTCTGACAGCGCGCTTCTCAGAGTCCTCCCTAGGCATTTGGCAATTTCGCTAAAGCGGGCGGAAACTACGCCGACATATAGATGCGGGGATTTTCCTACGCCCTCTGAGTGACCCTTGCACACGAAAATCGCCCAGCAAACTGAACATAAGTTGAGCCTGCTCATCGTCGACGACGAGCCTGCGTCCATGCGTGCGCTGTGCGACACGCTCGAATACGAGGGCTACCAGACATATGGCTTCACGTCGCCCGCCGAGGCGCTGGCGGCGATGCGCGAACGCAGCTTCGACTTGTTGTTAGCCGACTTGCAGATGCCGGGCACCAATGGCATCGACCTGATGAAGTCGGCGCAATTGATCGACCCGAGACTGGTCGCCGTCATCATGACGGGCCATGGCGCACTCGACACCGCCGTCGCGGCCATGAAGGCCGGCGCGCTCGATTACATCCCGAAGCCGATCAAGCTCGCCACGGCGATGCCGGTGCTGGAGCGGGCGCTGGCCGTGCGCCAGCTGCGCATCGAAAAGAAGAAGCTCGAGGACAACGTCCGCGAGCGCACCGAGGAACTCAAGATCGCCAATCGCGAGCTCGAGGCGTTCTCGTATTCCGTATCGCACGACTTGCGCGCGCCGCTGCGCGCGGTGTCCGCGTTCACCCAGGTGTTGCTGGCCGACCATGCCGGCTCGCTCAGCGAGGAAGGCCAGCGGCTGCTGTCCAACGTGAATGCCGGCGCCGCGCACATGG
>Ga0193752_1000536_pt1 | contig 35930 bp, 32 predicted proteins | sample H1c1metaG_FD_144924 | JGI IMG/M metagenome (GOLD analysis project Ga0193752, IMG submission 144924) | Soil microbial communities from a riparian zone of the East river system, Colorado, United States - H1c1 | ecosystem: Environmental > Terrestrial > Soil > Riparian zone | place: USA: East River... | reverse complement strand
CACGAAGTTCTGGCCGGTTCAGGCATGGACCCGGTCGCACCGGGCGATCTGATCGCGGGCGAGCTTGCGGAGCCGTCGACGTGTGGTTTGTCGCTCTCGTCGTTCGGTCCCGGTGATGAAGTCCTCGCGTTGTGGGAAGGCACGTTCCCCGACCCGCTGGAGTGTCCCGAGCTCACCGATTGCACGGAGGCGCGGTGTGATGCGTGGGCCGCCGTTCCGGAGATGGAGCAGGCGTGCCGATCCGAGTGCATGGGCGAAGTGCGGGAAGCATGCCCGGCTAAAACGCCTCGCTTGGTGTTAGTCCCTTGGGGCTCGGAGCTCGACTTGGGCGATGGTCGAATGCTCGCGTCGGAATCGGCAGCGGTGCTGGCGGATCGCTGGCAATGCAACACGATGTTCGCGGGGCCGCTTTCGCCGTGCAACGACCAGATCCTCGTCGCAGTCGACGACGGCAACTGCAGCGTTGGCAGGTTGGGTTCGTCTGAATCGGATCGCGGCGTGTCGCTCGGCGTTTGTTTTCTCGTCATCGCGTTCGTTTATTTGTCAGTCCGCCGGACGCGCCGCGTCCCAAGATAGTGTTGGAGTGTGAACGATCGATCGAGCACGCTCGCGCTCGTTGACGCTCCAGATTCGAACGCGTAAGAGGCAGTGAAGGACTAGGGCTTTTGCTCGTGAGTCCGCGCTCGGCAACGAGCGTCATTGGGGTTCAGTTTTCGCGGACGTTCGCGCGCTAGGGGTGAAGTGGGCATCGATGAGTTCCTACGTCATTCGTCGTCTGCTTGCCCTGATTCCAACGCTGTTCTTCGCGAGCGTGATCGTGTTCGTCACCGTTCGGTTGATCCCGGGTGACATCATCGATCTGATGCTGAGCGAGCGCGACATCAGCTCGGTTCAGCTCTCGCGCGATCAGTTACTGCAAGCGCTCGGCCTCGATAAACCGCTCTGGCAGCAATACACCCATTGGGTCTCCGGCATCATCTTCCACGCCGATCTCGGAAAGTCACTGTGGCAGGGCATCCCGGTTCGCGAACAACTCGCGGCCCGCATGCCGGTGAGCTTCGAGCTGGGGCTCATGGCGATGATCATCGGTCTGACCATCGCGCTGCCAGTCGGTATCTACTCGGCGATTCGGCAGGACACTGCGACCGACTACATCACGCGCTCGATCTCGATCTTGATGTTGTCGGTTCCGGCGTTTTGGGTCGGAACCATCGTCACGGTGTTTCCGTCGATTTGGTGGGGTTGGTCGCCCGCAGTCGAATACGTCAACTTCACGGACGATCCACTGCTGAACATGAAGCAACTGTTGTTGCCGGCGGTGGTGCTCGGCATGGCGTTGTCCGCAGTCACGATGCGAATGACGCGAACGATGATGCTCGAGGTATTGCGCCAGGACTACATTCGCACGGCTTGGGCGAAAGGCTTGAACGAGCGGCTTGTCGTGATGCGCCACGCGTTGCGAAACGCGCTCATTCCAGTCGTGACTTTGATCGGCTTGCAAGCACCGCTGCTGATCGGCGGTGCGGTGATCATCGAGCAGATCTTCGTGCTGCCCGGCATGGGGCTGCTGCTGCTCGACGCAGTGCGCCAGCGCGACTATCCGATCATCACGGGGCTGTTTTTGATCATCGGCGTGTGCGTGGTGTTGATCAACCTGCTCGTCGACTTGAGCTACGGCCTTCTAGATCCGCGGGTGAGGCAACGATGACCGCACCACCTCAAGTCGTCCTGAGCGTCACGCCGGGTGCACCGGACCCGGGTCCCGAGGGCGGAGGCATGTTTCACGCGCTCCGGACACTGCTCGTGCGGTTGTTTCGCGACAAGCCGCTCGGAGCTGCAGGCGGCGTCGTCTGCGTGTTGTTTTTGATCTGCGGCATCTTCGCGAACCTGATTGCGCAGCACGGCTTCAACGACGTCGCGATGTTGCATCGGCTGAAGCCGCCGTCTTGGCAGTTCCCGTTCGGCACGGACAACCTCGGTCGCGATGTGTTGTCGCGCTGCGTCTACGGCGCTCGCGTCTCGGTGATCATCGCGCTCGCCGGCGCGAGCTTGGCGACCGTGATCTCATGTTTGCTCGGCGTCGTCACCGGCTACGTCGGCGGCCGCGCCGACATGCTGATGCAACGTTTCGTGGACGCGTGGATGAGCTTTCCGGATCTGGTGATTCTGATCGTCGTCGTCTCGGTGTTCGGTCCAGGCGTGCCCACCATCGTCTGTACGCTCGGGTTGTTGTTCGGCATCGGAGGCTCGCGCGTCGTCCGCAGCGCTGTCGTCGGCGTGCGCGAGCAGACCTACGTGCACGCCGCGCAATCGATCGGCGCCTCGACGGGTCGCATCTTGTGGCGACACATCCTGCCGAACATCTTGCCGCCCGTGATCGTGCTTTTCACGACGCGGCTCGGCGGCGCGATCCTCGCGGAATCTGCGCTCTCGTTTCTCGGGCTCGGCGTTCCACCACCCGCGCCGACTTGGGGCGGGATGCTTTCGGGAGCTGGGCGCACGTACATGTTTCAACAGCCGTGGCTCGCACTCGCGCCGGGGCTCTGCATCACCTTCGTCGTGTTTTCGACGAACGTCTTTGGAGACGCGCTGCGCGATCTACTCGATCCGCGCATGCGCGGCTCCCGCTGACTCTGTGCAAGTACCCTTTTGCCGAGGAATCCGCATGCCGAGACTCATGACGAAGGTTTGGATGAACGTCACACGCTCGCGCCTGAGGCGCGCTGTCACACTGGTCGTGTGCGCTCTCGCGCTCGGCGCCGGGCTCGGCACGGTCCTCGCGCAAGTGAAGAAGCCGCAGTACGGCGGTCAGCTGAACATCGGTTCGGCGGTGCTCGCTATCCCCGCGCTCTCGTGGGACTCCGCAGACTTCAACTGGAAGCACAACCAGGACACGGGTTTAGTCTACGAACAGTTGTTTGCTGCCGACCTGGCAAAAGCCAAGCGCAACGGCGGCAAGTACTCGTTCATCCCGGATGGTTGGTTGCCGGCGGATTCGGTTCGCGGTGAGCTGGCCGAGAGTTGGCAGTGGAAAGAAAACCCGCTGCGCGTGGAGGTTCAGCTTCGCAAAGGCATCATGTTCCCGGAGAAGCCGGGCGTGATGAAGGCGCGCGAGCTGACGGCGGACGACGTCGTGTACAGCTATACGCGGCTCGACAAGAGTCCGAAGAAGATCTCTGGCTACTTCGATCACGTCGAGAAGGTCGAAGCCGCGGGCAAGAACACAGTGGTGTTCACGTTCAAGAACTACAACGCGGAGTGGGATTATCGTTTCGGCTGGGGCTACTACTCCGGGATCGTGCCGAAGGAGGTCGTCGACGCGGGTGCAGCGAATTGGAAAAACGTGAACGGTACGGGCCCGTTCTTGCTCACGGACTACGTCGCGGGCAATCAGTACACGTTCACCAAGAACCCAAACTACTGGGACAAAGAAACGATCGGTGGACAAGCGAACAAGCTGCCGTACGTCGACAAGATCGTCTACCGGACGATTCGCGACGAGTCCACGTGGCTGACTGCGCTGCGCACCGCGAAGCTGGACATTCTCGAAGCGGTTCGCTGGAGCGCGGTGGACGAGCTGAAGAAGAGTGCGCCGCAGATCAAGTGGGCGAAGTACCTCTCGACCGCGACGACCTTCCTCGCGATGCGGATGGACACCAAGCCGTTCGACGACGTGCGCGTGCGCCGTGCGCTCAACATGGCTGTGAACAAGCCGGAGATCTTGAAGTCGTATTTCGGCGGGCAGGGTGTGATGCTCGCGTTCCCGATGCATCCGGACTACGGCGGCTACTACGAACCGCTCGAGTCGATGCCGCCTTCGGTCAAGGAGTTGTTCACGTACAACCCCGAGAAAGCGAAGAAGCTGCTCGCCGAAGCGGGCTATCCGAAGGGCTTCAAGTTCAAGGTGCAGATCACGGCCGCGAGCCCGGAAGCGGATCTGCTCTCGCTGATGGCGGCTTACCTCGAGCAGGTCGGCGTCACGATGGAGATTCAGCCGCTCGAATATCCGGCGTTTTTGTCCGCGATGACGACGCACACGAACGCGCCGGGCTACTTCATGACGACGTCGCCGACGAACCCGACCACCACGCTGCGCAAGCAGTTCGTGAAGGGTCAGCAGTGGAACGTCTCGATGTATAACGATCCCGAGTTCGACAAGAAGATCGACACCATGTTCGGCGAGAAGGACGAAGCCAAACGCCAGACGCAGCTGAAGGCGTTGACACGCGAGGTGTTGGACAAAGCGCCTTACAGCTGGTTGCCGACGCAATACGCGTACGCGGCGTGGTGGCCGTGGGTGCAGAACTATGGTGGCGAGCTACGCGCGGGTGCGGCGCGGCCGGGCCCGATCCACGCGCGGGTGTGGATCGATCAAGAGATCAAAAAGAAGCTCGGGTTTTAGTCTCAGTCGGAGTCCGATGACCGAGCCAGTCCTCTCAGTTCGCAACCTCACGACTCGTTTCAAGAGCGAGCGCGGCACCGTCGCCGCTGTCGACTCGGTTTCGTTCGATGTCGACGCGGGCGAGACGCTCGCGATCGTGGGGGAGTCGGGCTCGGGGAAGAGCGTGACGGCACTGTCGATCATGCGACTCGTTCCGTCGCCTGCGGGTCGGATCGCGTCGGGTGAAGTTCTGCTCGCCGGCCGCGATCTCTTGAAGCTGACTGAAGCAGAGATGCGTGCGGTGCGCGGCGACCGGATCGCGATGATCTTTCAAGAGCCGATGTCGTCGCTCAATCCAGCGCTTCGCATCGGCTTTCAGATTGCCGAGCCGATCAACGTGCACCGCCGTCTGCCCTGGGCGCGCGCGCTCGACAAAGCCGTGGAGTTGATCACCGCGGTCCGCATGCCGGATGCGGCAGTCCGCAGCACGGCGTATCCGCACCAGTTCTCGGGTGGCATGCGGCAGCGCGCGATGATCGCGATGGCTCTCGCGTGCGAACCGCAGCTGATCATCGCGGACGAGCCGACGACCGCACTCGACGTGACCGTGCAGGCGCAGATCCTCGACTTGCTGAAAGAGCTGGCGAGCCGCGCGAGCTCGGCGTTGATCTTGATCACGCACGACCTCGGCGTCGTCGCGCGCTACGCGAACCGCGTCGCCGTGATGTACGCCGGGCGGATCGTCGAGACCGCGCCCGCCCGCGAGCTCTACGCGCGGCCGAAACATCCTTACACGCTCGGGTTGATGCAGTCGGCGCCCCGCCTCGACGGCGACGCGAGCAAGCGTCTGTTGCCGATCGAAGGCCAACCGCCCGACTTGGCCGCGTTGCCTCCGGGGTGCTCGTTTGCGCCTCGCTGCCGTTACGTGCAGGACCGCTGCCGCTCCGAGCGGCCGGAGCTGCGAGAGGTGGGCGAGCGCCACCAGAAGGCGTGTTTCGTCGATGTCTGAAACGGTGTTGCAAGTCGAACGGCTCGCCGTTCATTTTCCGATCAGCGGCGGGTTCGGTTTCGGTAAGCCGTCGCGCAGCGTGAAAGCCGTGGACGGCGTTTCGTTTTCGCTCCAACGCGGCGAAACGCTCGGGCTCGTCGGCGAATCGGGATGCGGTAAGTCCACGACTGGCCTCGCTGCATTGCGCCTCTTGCCGCTGACGGCGGGCAAGGTGATCTTCGAGGGTGAAGACATCACCGGCTGGAACAAGCAGAAGTTGCGTCCGCTCCGGCGTCGCATGCAGATCGTCTATCAGGATCCCTACGGTTCGCTGAACCCGCGGATGAAGATCCGCGACATCGTCGGCGAGCCGCTCACGGTGCACAAGCTCGCGACCGGCCGCGCCTATCGCGAGCGCGTCGATGCATTGCTATCGCTCGTCGGCCTGTTGCCTCACATGGCGGATCGGTATCCGCACGAGTTTTCGGGCGGGCAGCGCCAGCGCATCGGGATCGCACGTGCGCTCGCGGTCGAGCCGAGCTTGATCGTGTGCGACGAGCCCGTGTCCGCGCTGGACGTTTCGATCCAAGCACAGGTCATCAACGTGTTCGTCGAGCTGCAAGCACGGCTTGGTCTCTCGTACTTGTTCGTCGCGCACGATCTCGCGGTCGTACGGCACATCAGCCAGCGGATCGCAGTGATGTACCTCGGGCGCATCGTCGAAATTGCGACGCGTGATGATCTCTATCTCGAACCGCTCCACCCGTACACGAAGGTGTTGCTCGATGCGGTGCCGGTTGCGGACCCCGAAGTCGAATCGACGCGGCAGCGTACCGTCGCCACGGGCGAAGTCCCGAGCGCGCTCAATCCGCCACCCGGTTGTCGCTTCCACACGCGCTGCCCGGTGGTGATGGACGTGTGCCGTAAGGTCGATCCGCCGCTGGTGCAGTTAGGTGCCAAACGCTCCGTCGCGTGTCACCTGCATCCTGCCCAGTGATGGGATTCATTCTGGTCGAGAAACGTTCTGGCGCGTGCCGTTTTACGGTCGCTACGAGTCAGCGTTAGCGCCAGGCCAGGTGCGGCGCGGTCGAAACGTCTGAGAAAAATCCTCCGCCGCCCTCCGCGTAGTGTTGCCAGGCGCGCTCGGCCGGCGTTCGCGTGAGGAACAAGGCGACGGTTTGAATCGCGCCGACACCCATCATCACACCGCCCAACACGTAAGCATCGCTCTCGATCGAGCCGTCCAGCTCGGATGACGCTGCGAGCCCGATCAACCCCGCGCCACCTGCGATTAACCCGATCGAGCTGTAGGCGGCGAGGCGCCGACCGAAACGCGCGGTCTCAGCCTCACTCGCGAGCTCCCCTTCGATGCGTGCAAACTCGAACACGTCCAGCTTGCGCTCTTGACGAAGGCCGCTCCAACGGAGCAGGCGCGCTTCGCCAGGCGTGCGCGAGAAGAATCGGTAGATGCCCGCGGCGATCAAACTCGCACCCGCCGCCCACGCGGTGACGCTGACGGCGGCGCGACCGCGCCCGCCCCAGCCCTCGTCGTCGACGCCGACGAGGACGCCGCCCGCGATCAGCGTCCCGCCGATGATCAGGGCCCCGACTGCACCCCAGTTTCGAACCAGCGAGTCGGCGTGTGCCAGCTCCACGAGCGACGATTCGAGGCGGTCGACGCGGCGAGCGTCCACCCAGCGTTCCGCCGGTCCGCCTGGGACCGCAGCGCCGGAGCCCTCACCCTCCGTGGCTGGCGCCGGGAGTGCGAGCGCAAGCGCAGATAGGTTTGCTTCTGGCAGAAGCAGCGCCGGCGCGAGTGCCCCACCTCGGAGCGCGTGTGGCGCGATGGCCAGGGACGGGACTGACTGCGCGTGGGCAGTGCCCTCGACCGCGAACCATGAAAACAGCGCAAAAGCCAGGCATCGCGATAAGTACAGTCTTCGCATTGGGCTAACGGTATTCCGCAGCCCGCCAGGCTTTGCAACGAGCAAATCGCGCTAATGTAAGCGGTATGCCCGACTCCATCCGCGTCGTTCGCGCGGACATCACCAAGCTCGAGGTCGACGCGATCGTCAACGCTGCCAATGAACGGATGCTCGGTGGTGGCGGCGTGGACGGTGCAATTCATCGCGCCGCCGGACCCCTTCTCCTCGATGCGTGCAAGAAAACCCCCGAGGTGCGGCCCGGCGTGCGCTGCCCGACCGGTGAAGCGCGCATCACGCCAGGCTTCGATCTGCCGGCGAAATACGTGATCCACACGGTCGGGCCGGTTTGGCACGGCGGCGCCGCGAACGAGCGAGAGCTCCTCACGTCGTGCTACCGCGAGTCACTCGAGCTTGCCGCTGCGAGCGGCATCAAGACGATCGCGTTTCCCGCGATCAGTTGTGGTGTCTACGGGTTTCCGGCCGATCAAGCGGCCAAGCTCGCCGTCGCTGTCGTACGCAATCGCGCCGGCGGCATCGCGGTTTCGTTGGTCGCGTTCGATGACGCGATCGAATCGGCGCTGACGACTGCGCTTGGATAGTCGCTACACTCCCGCGAGCTGGATCAGCCCCTGACGATTCGTGAATCCCAGCTTTCGCGCGGCCTCTTTGCCGTCGCGGAACAGGATTACAGTCGGCGCCCCGCGTACTGAAAACCGCGTCGCAATTCCGGGCGAGTGATCGATGTCGATCTTGCCGACCCGCAGCTTGCCCGCGTAGTCCTTCGCTACGCCCTCGATCAGCGGCTGCATCGCTTTGCACGGCGCGCACCAGACCGCACTGAAGTCGAGCAAGAACGGCTCCTTGGAGCCGAGCACCTCGGTGTCGAAGTTCAAGTCGTTGATTTCTTCCAATGCTTTCGTCATGTCGGTCCTCCGGTCACCTCTATCGGGTGCCGGCGCGCGCGTTTCTTACAGGCGCTGACAAAAATAGTTCGCGCACGTGCTGACTGAAGAAAAAGTTGTAGGATTCTGCAGTCGTATGGATTCGATCCAACAGCTGACTGACCTCGTGCGCAGCGAGCGAACGGCGCTCATGTCAGTCGCGGTGCACGAGGGGCTCACCGCCGAGGAAGCACTGGAGTGCGTCCAAGATGCGCTATGCACTTGGCTCGGGAAGCGCGATCGAGAGCCGCAGCCCGCAGCGGACCAGCCCCCGCTCGGCGCGACCCTCAGCACGATGGTTCGCAACGCGGCGCGGAACTGGCGTCGCCGCCATCGGCGGCTGAAACCGCACACTGCGATCGATGACGAAGCGACGCTCGCAGCCTCGGACGCGAACGCGGAGCAGCTGCTCGATCTCGCCGAGGACTCGCTGCGCCTCCAGACCTGCGTCGCAGAGTTGCGCGAAGTGGAGCGCGCGGTCGTGAGCTTGCGTCTTCTCGAAGAACGCTCGGGCGAGGACGTCGCACGGGAGTTGGGGCTGTCGCGCTCTCACGTCGACGTGCTCGTGCATCGAGCCAAAGCGACCCTGCGCGTGTGTATGGGCGCGCCGAATTGCGCGCAGTGAGCGCACCCGATCCGAAGGTGCGCTTACGGCCAAGGACCGAGCCGACGCGCGGCGTCTTGCGAAGTCGGCCCGATCGACTGCCGATCGACGTCGCGCGATTCGAGCCTCCCGAAGATCTCGCGCCTTTCGTCGAGCACTTCTGGACGGTGCATTGGGATTTGCGCGATCACAAGCCGCACACGCAGGAAGTGCTCCCGCATCCCTCGATGCATTGGGTGACCGAGCGCAACAAGAGCGAGATCCAAGGCATCATTCGCGGGCGCTTTCAGCGCGCGCTGAAAGGCCGCGGTTACGTGCAGTCGGTAAAGTTTCGGCCGGGCGCGTTCAGCGCCTTCGCGGATGTTTCGCTGCATGCGTACGTGAACAAGCGCGTTCCGGCGGTGAAGCTGCTCGGGCCGCGCGTCCGCGGGCTCGCCGCGAAGTTGCGCGACAAGCCGGACGCAGAAGCGATCGAGCTGCTCACAGAAACCCTTCGCTCGTTCGAGCCGAGGCTGGACCCGCAGGCGGCGCTCGCCGGAAAGATCGTCGAAGGCATCGCGCGCGACCGCGAGATCATCAGCGTCGCGCAGGTGTGCGATCGCTGGGAGATCGCGCCGCTCCGGTTGCAGCGGTTGTTTCGGCGCAAGATCGGCATCGCGCCGAAGTGGGTCATCCAGCGCTACCGATTGCACGAAGTGATCGAGCGCGTTCACGCCGAGCCGCCTGAAGCCATGCCGCCGTGGGCTGCAATGGCCGCCGAGCTCGGGTTCACCGACCAAGCGCACTTCGCGCGAACGTTCCGTGAGTTCGTCGGGGTCACGCCGGGACAATACGTCCGGCGCATGCGCGCGCCACGATCATCAGGGCTGGCGGCGCGCGCGTCGTGATCAGCCGATGTTCACCCAGGGCTCCGAGCGCGAACCGTAGATTTCCCAGAACCGGTCGGCGACTGCCGAAGCTTCGATCGTCGCGTTGCCGCGGTCGTGGCTCGTGCCTTTGACCAAGCCGAGCACCGTGACTTCACCCACGTAGACGCCATCGGGCTTGAGCTTCTGGTGCATCACGCCCACGAGCTTGTGCTGTGCGGCTTTCATGATGCTCAGGCCCATCGCGCCTTTGGCCGCCATCGCGTCGATCTGCGGGTTGTACAGCGCGTAGCCGCCGCCCGTCACCAACACGGCAGGCGAGTCTTTCGAGTCGCGCAGATCAGGTAGTGCGAGCTGAATCGCGGTCACCAAGCTGATCACGCCGAGGTCGAGCAAGCCGCGCAGCTCGGAGGGTTCGTTGCGCGTCAGATCGCCCGCGGCCGACGCGTACGCGTTCCAATGCAACACGGTGACCTCGCCGAACGCACTGCGGACGCTCGCGATCAGCGACGCGATTGCCGAGCTGTCCGAGAGATCACACGGAAACGCCTTTACGGTGATCCCCGAGCTCGCCAATGCTTTTGCAGCTTCGTCGAGCTTGCTGGCGGTGCGCGCAACGAGCGCGACCTGAAAACCTTCGGAACCGAACTTGCGCGCGACGGCGTGCGAGATGCCGTTGCCGTAGCCGCATACGACGATCGTCTTTGCCATGTGCGATTCCTAACACGGAGCGGGGCAGAGGCGATCAGTCATTGACACTCAGTCGCGGAGGATCCGCAGGTGTTGCGCAATGCCGCGCGGCAATCCGTGTCTTGGGTGCATTCGTCGCAACGCACTCGCTCCGCCAGCAGGTCACAGACGCGCTCGCACGCGTCGTCGTTGCGTTCGCATTGGTCGCCAGCTTCCACGTAGGCGAGAACGCGGGTGATGAGCGCCGGGTCGACCGATGTCGCGGCCGCGAGCGTCGAAAGCAAATCACTCGGCTGCCCATTCGGGTCGCCTTGCATCACCGCGACGACGACTTCGATCAAGGACAGGAGGAGCTCGCGATCCGAGCCGCCCGGCGCTTGACCACCTTGACCACCCTGACCACCTTGGCCGGCTTCGGCGCCACGCCCGCTATCACCACCGCCGCGGCCAGATTCGCTGCCGCGGCCCGCGTCACCACCGCGCCCGGCTTCTCCTCCCGGCCCCACGCTGCCGTCGCCTCCCGCGCCGGCACCGCTGGTACCTGCAGCTGTCGGCGGCGGTGCCCCAGCTGCACCGGCGACCGGTTCCGAGCCGGCGTCCGAGTCGTCACCGGCGTCGCTCTCATCTGGAGGCGGCATCCCGCTGTCCGCTGCAGCACCGCCTGAAGCGGGCGAAGTGAGCGGGCCACCCTGGCCGGCGCTGCCGCCATCAGCTGCAACGACCGCGCCGCCTGTAACCGGCGCAGCGTTGCCGGCGCTCGCTTCAGCCGCGGCTTCTGCTTCTGTCGCCCGATCTCGATCGGGCGCACTCGAATCCGGGCGGGCCGCAGCATCTGCGCTGCTTTCGCCCGCTTCGCCCGCGCGAGCGCTGCGCAACCGATCGGCTGCAATCCGCGCCGCCTCGGCCGAGTCTTCATCCGAAGGTTTCCCCGTAACCGACCCGCTCGAACGGAGCGTCCGCGCGTCGCCCGTGCCTTCGGGATCGAACGAGCAACTCGCGATGCAAGCGAGCGCGACGAAGGTGCCTGCGCGCAGTGCCCAGCGAGACGAATGCGCCGGGCAGTGCGCGCGCGAGTGCGTCACATCAGACATCAGAGTTCGGGATGCTACAACTTTCATTTCGGTGCGCGAGCGTCACGAACGTGACGATGACTTTCTCGCTTCAACTCGTAGGGCTCGTGACCTTCTTCCAGCTCGGGCGCTCACTGACGCGGTTCCACCACGCGCTGAAATTCGAGTGTTTCGTCATGGCGTCTTTGAGCGGTGTCTTCATCGCGTACTCGACGTAAGGCATGAAACAGATATCCGCGAGCGTGAACTGCTGACCCGCGAAATACGGTTGTTTCGCGAGGTTCGCATCGCTGACGTCGAGTGCGAGCTCGAACGCCTTTTGCGCCTTTTCGAGGACGTCGTCCGGCTGCGGACGCTTGAAAATGTACTGAAAGACGAACTTCATCGCGTAACCCGAGAAGTCCTGCATCTCGATGCTGATCCACTGCTCCATCTTCGCGCGTCCCGCGCCGTCTTTCGGGGACAGCGGGCCGCCCGCCTTTTCATCGAGATACCGCGAGATCGCACGCGATTCGTACATCGCGAACCCGTCGTCATCGATTGCTGGAATCTGACCGAACGGCTGACGGGACAGATGCGGCTGCTGCTTGTGCTCGCCCTTGGCGAAGTCGACCAACACGAGCTCATAGGGCGTGTTCGTCTCTGCAAGTGTCGTGAGGACCTTGCGCGTACACGTGCTCAGCGGATGACCGTAGAGTTTGATCATGGAGTTCCTCCGTGGAGGCACGCACGCTACCACGTCAGGCACAGTGCCGCGCGGCTAGAGCGCCAGTGTGGCGTCCGCGACTCAGCCATCGCGCCGTGGTTTCAGCGTCGGGTGGTACCCGTGCTCGGCTTCGCGTGCTTCGTCGGACACGTCCACTGAGCTACCAGCCGATCGAAGTCGTCGCAGGCCATTTTGTCGTGTGCGTAGTTACACGTGAACGGTGGAGCATCGACCGCAGCCGTGCCTGCGTCGCACTGGATCGCAACTTTGAACGCCTCGCGCGTGCCCTGGGCGGAGAGCACCACGCTCGTGTCTTTTCGTTTGGGTTGGTCGGCCACAGCCCGAATGTCGAAACGCGGTGCAATTCGAGCGGGATCGGTCAGCGCGATGGCGCCGCGCGTGAAGTGAAACTGATCCCCTTGAAACAAGATCCGCCCGCGCGTGACAGCGAGCTCACCGAGGACACCCACGCGCTGATCAGTTCCGACGACCCGCAGCTTCTGATCGGGGCCGGCGATCGACAGCTCGCCATCGAGAAGCGTATTGCGCACTCGCAGTGGTTCGCGCTGCTCGACTGTCAGATCGAGGTTGAGACGGTCGCGCGCGGGAGTGCCGGGGCGTGACCGGTTCATCGCGGCCAGCGCTTCGAGGTGCAGCGGTCGTCCGTACGCGAGTCTCCGGACAGTCAGATTGCCGGACAAGCTCGGCAGCGAGTGTGCGCCTCGCCACGCGAGTTTGGTCGACGCATCGAGCTCGACTTGCACGAGCGGTTCGGGTTCGAGCGCAACTTTCTGCGCGTCGACCGCGAGATCGTACTCGGTGATGTGCAGACCCTCGAGCTGGATCTGACCTGCGACCAAGAGCTTGCCCCCGCCGACCTCCGCTTCGACGTTTTCGAGTTGCACGCGATCGCCCGCAAGGACGAGTGCGCCGCGCAAGTGCCGAGCCTCGAGGGAACCGGGTCCGCGCAAAGCCAGGTCTTTCAACTCGGCGCGGCCGCGCAGCGCAGGTTGCGCACCGGACGTCAGCTCGAGATGCACGCGCACGTCGCCGAATGTTTTCACGAGCGGCTCGGCATCGCGCGTGAAGACGCTCGCCGTGACCTCCCCGTCGGCTGTGATTCGGCCAGCCTTTCCGAGCGAGCCTGCGGCCGCGAGCGTGAAGTGCTGCCTCGGGCCGGTCAGCTTGCCACCGCTGAGCTCGAGCGCGCCGTCGCGTGCGCGCAGCTCGAATGGTGCGCCGTTCTCGAGGCGTGCCTCGCCGGACCCGAAAGCGAGCTTCTGAACACGCAAGGCTCCACTCACGCGCTCGGGATCCGTGAGCCCGCCGCCGGTCAGCTCGAGTGTTGCAGTGAGCTTGCTCGAATCGGCCGAGCCTGCAGCGGAGGGCTGCAGCCCGCGCAGGAACGGACCGAGTGCGAAGTCGGCGAGTGCGACGCGGCCGCGGATCGGCCGGGCGGAGCCATTGCCGAGGGCGAGGTCGACGTCGAGGTGACTGTCGAGTCCACTGCCGCAAAACAGCCACGCGCTCGAGTCGCGGAAGGCGTTGCTCGCGAGCGCAGCTCGACTTTCGCGACACTCGGCTGCGCTGTCGGCTTCGGTCGACGGCGCGCGCAGTAGCGCACGAAGCTGAATGCGACCGAGCGGTTCGCCGAGCAAGCGCAAGCCGTCGAGCCCGAGCTGGAGGTCGGCGCGCGTGCGGTCGGCCTCGCCGCTCAACGTGCCGCGACCTTCGATGATGCCCGTCAGCAGCGAATGGCTGCGGGTGCGAAGCCAAGGGGAGCGTTCGAGCGGAAGGCCGCGAAGCCCGAGCTGCATGTCGAGCTTGCCCCGCCGAATGTCGCCTGAGAGATCGAGTGTGCCGGACGCGGCCGTGAGCGAAAGTTGTGAGAGTGACAACGTGCCGGACGCAAGGCCGCGGCTGCGATCTGGGATCGCGATGCGCGCGGCGAGTTTGCCGCGATCGAATGCATAACCTGCCAGATCGATCTCGCTCAGCTGAAGAGTGAGGCCGAGGTCGATGGCTGCAGTTTGAGTGTCGCCTGCCCCGCGGTACACCAGATCGGCGGTGCCGGCCGCGTTGCCTTGGAGCCGAGACAATACGGGATCGTCGGCTGCGCCGAGCAGTCGGTAGAGCTCTCGCAGCGGCAATCGCAGCAGGCGCAGCTTCGCCTCGGCTTGCCGGAGCCCCGCAGCCGTGAGCGCCAAGACCGAGCCATCTGCGACCACGTGCCGCTCTGGACTGTTCGCTTCCGCGCGCTCGACGTTCAAACGTCCAGTCGTGGGGTCGAGCGCCAGCACGGCGTTCAGCGTGCCGAGTTGCTTGCCGCCGATGGCGGCGCCTGCGAGCGCCAGCTTCGCACGCACGAGCGGGGCGGAGCCGCCGAGCTGCGCGGAGGCCTCGAACGGCCCGCGTCCGGCGATGCTGAGACCCCAGATGCTGCCGAGGTCGGCGAGGTCGAACGCATCCGAGTGCAGCTCGGCGCTCACTTCGCCGAGCAAGCTCGCGGTGACACTCCCGTTCAGCTGACTGTGAGTGAAGCCGATGCGAAGCTCGTCGAGTCGCAAGCCAGTCGGATCGAATCGCGCCTTGCCTGCAGCTGTGAGCTGCGGAACCTCCAGGATCGCGCTGGTCGAGCTCAGCGACGGCGCTGACACGCGCAGGTTCCGGGCGCTCAGCTGATATGATCCCTCGAGCGATAGCGGCGAGAGCGAACCCTTGAGCTCGACGTCGGCATCGAGCAACCCCTGCAAGGCCGGTTCGGCTTTTCCCGCGAGCTCGAGCAGGCTCTGAATCGAAACGCCACGCGTTCGGAGATCCAGAGTCACCGCGCCCGCATTCGACTTCGCGCGCGCCGCGAGCGTCGCCTCTCCCAACTTCAGCTGGGTTTGGATCTCCGACTGCTCACCGGCGAATTGCCACTTCAGCGTAACTGGAGCCGCGACCGACCGATGATCCAACTGCAACGCGTCCAGTGTCAGCTGGCCGTCGCCGCTCACGGCTGCGGTTGCGCCACCTCGGCCCTTCGACCAGTGTCCGCGCAGCTCGACTCGCGATTGTGCGAGCTCACGGCCTGCCGTGCTCGCCCAGACTGCGCGCGGGCTCGTCAGCTCCACGGTGGTTTTCCCGTGACTCGCTGGCAGGGTGAGCGCGGAGTGTTGGAGCTCGACGACGCCCTGCGAGCCCAACTCGATCGCCAACTGCAGATCAGCGACCGAGACTGCGGCGCCGAGTCCAGCGCCGCCCGCGAGCGCCATCCGATTCAGGTCGTCCGCGCGCAAGCGCACGCGCGCAGTTGGTATCGCCAACGACTGCAGCTCCAGGCGGCCGCGCAGCAACGGCCCGAGCGCGGGGCGGCCCAGGAGCTCGCTCGCCTGGAGCAACGTTCTCGACCCCGCCCGCACCTCGATTCCTCGGACCACGAGCCCCGCACGTGCGAGATCGAGGCTGACCTCGCGCACGGTCGCCTGCGCCCCGAACATCGCTCCGAGCGCCGCAGCGACCTTTGCAGACGCTTGATTCCGCAGGCGTTCCAACTGCCAGCCGGCGACCACCGCGGCCAATAGCGGCAACCCGACGGCTGCCCAAACGAGCAGGCGCTTCCAGTGCCTTCGATTGCTTCCAGATGGATCCACGCTGCGACCGTCCAGTGCTACGCGCGACACGCGAGCGGGTCAATCCGCGCCGAGTCTGGCGCAGCGCGTGGGACTTGATCTATAGCGTGTCCGACCGAGCATTCGGTTCGGGTGGCTCGGGGGGAAGGGCACTGTCATGTTCGATATCAATGCCATCCGGGGGCTGCGGAGTCGTTTCCGCGGCGAGCTGATCACGAAGGAAGACGGCGCTCGCTACGAGTCGACCCGGGAGCTCTTCAACGCGATGTTCGATCGACGTCCGGCGCTGATCCTGCAGCCGTTGGATGCAGCCGACGTCGCGACCGCGATCGGTTTCGCGCGCGAGACGGGCGCACCGCTCGCCGTGCGCTGCGGCGGGCATTCGGTGGCAGGTTACTCGAGCGTCGACAACGGCCTCGTGATCGACATGCGTGCGATGAACCGCGTGACGGTCGACGTCGGGGCGCGACGCGCTCGCGCGCAAGGCGGAGCGAACTGGGGCGAGTTCGATCGCGAAACGACGAAGTACGGACTCGCAACGACCGGTGGCCGCGTGACTACGACCGGCATCGCGGGCCTCACGCTCGGCAGCGGCAGCGGTTGGCTCGATCGGTTGCGCGGCTTCACGTGCGACAACTTGATCTCGGCTGAAGTCGTGACGGCGGATGGTCGCAGCGTTCGCGCGAGTCGTGAGGAAAACTCGGATTTGCACTGGGGTTTGTGCGGTGGTGGCGGCAACTTCGGCATCGTCACGGAGTTCGAGTACCAGTTGCATCCGATCGAGCCGCTCGTGTTCGGCGGGATGATCGTGCACCGGCGCGAGAACGCAGCCGAGTTGCTTCGCCTGTATCGCGACTTCATGGATGCTGCGCCGCGCGAGTTGAGCGGCGGCGTCGTCTTCATCACTGCGCCACCTGCGCCGTTCATTCCGCCCGACCTCCAGGGCAAGCCTGCGGTCGCCGTGATCGTGACGTGGTTCGGCGACATCGCCAGCGGTGAGCGCGCGTTGAAGCCGCTCCGCGAGTTCGGCGAGCCGGTCGCGGATCTGATCCAACCGATGCCGTACGTAGCGCTGCAGTCGATGCTCGATGCAGGCAACGAATGGGGCCGGCGTCAGTACTGGCGCTCGGAGAACCTCACTGAGTTTTCGGACGCTGCGATCGAACGCCTCGTCGCCCAAGCCAACCTCGCCACTTCCCCATTCACGCAGATCATCGTCGTCCCACTCGGCGGCGCGGTCGCGGAGGTTCCTGAAGGTGGCACCCCGCTCGGGGGTCGAAGTGCGCGCTGGCAGTATCACTGCTACGGCGGCTGGGCCGACGACAACGACGCGAAACACATCGAGTGGGTCCGCGAGACCGAGCGCGCGCTCAAGCCGTACACCGCCGGCCACATCTCGCTCAACTTCGTCAGCGAAGCCAGTAACGACCGCGTGCGCGCTGCGTTCGGCGAAGCGACCTACCAGCGTTTAGTCGCACTCAAAGATCAGTACGACCCGACTAACCTCTTCAGGCTCAATCAAAACGTGTTGCCGAGTACGCGTTAGCTACTTCTTTTTGTCGGGTGCGGCTTCTTCACTGCCGGCGATTTTGTTTACGGTCCGCAGGATCGACTTCAGATTCGCCGCGCCGGAGAGCACGAACATGAGCGTGTACGTCTGCGCATCGACGACCGCAAACTTGTTCGGCAGGGCGTAGGGGTCGAGCGTGACCGCTTGACCCCAGCCATAGTCGAACTGCAATCCGAACAGCAGCTCGCCGTCTTGCCAATACGAGCCCATCCCGACCGAGGCATTCACGTGGTGCGTTCGGGCTTGGACCAAGTTGCCGATCGAGTCGGTCGGATGAAGTGCGCCGAGCGAACTGAAGTTGGCCGAGAGACCGCACAGCAAACTCAATCCCTGGCTCAGCCGATACTCGGCGCCCAGACTTGGATTGAGCGTCGGGTGCGACTTCACGCCGTAGTGTTCCGACGACTGGTTGCGTTCGACTCCGTCCGCCGTGAGTCGGCTCTGCGTCACCTCCAGGTCCGTGCTGAGAATGCTCTGGAAGGGCAAGCTCAAAGCGGCGTCGGCCTCGAGCGTCAGTCGATTGAGCGCGACGCCGGCACCGAATGCGAGCCGAACCGGCGGCGAGCTGTACATCGGACCGCTGCCGCTCGCGACGATCGCCTCCTCGTCTTGCGAAGTGCCCATCAAAGATCGCTCGTAGGCTCCTTCGTACGAACCGGAGATACGAAACACCGGAGCGCGTGCACTCACGCCAAACGTGTAGCGGCGATGGCGAAAGGTCGCGCCGACCAGACCAGTCAAACCAAACGTGCGGCCGCGGCCACTCGTCGTCAGGGTCGTCGCAGCTCCGCCTCCATCGAGCGTGTTGCTCAGGGTCGTTCCGCTGACGCCAAACGACGTCTGCGAGTAGACCACCTGCAGGGACGCGCCGAGTGCGAGGTTCTCGTTGACGTTCACGCTGTAGGTCGGGCCGACGTACGTTCGGCTCCAGTGCCGCTCGAGCGACTGCACTTGCGCCGTGGGTCCGGCGCGCGTCTCGCCGTTGAAGCTGATCGCTTGAAGATCGAGGTCCTCGGACTCGAGCGAGGCGAAGCAGATCGCGAGCTTTTGACGCGCCTCGAGCTCCGCTGGCGAGTCTTGGTACTCGTTCAAGCTCGAGAGTTTCGCGAGATCTTCGAGCGTGAGAAACAAACATACGGTCGAAGGTGGCAAGTGAAACGTGCTGTTCGTCAGATTGGTGTTGCCGAGCGTTCGACTGCCGAACTGATCTGCGTCGGGCGCGGCGGGCGCATGCCAGTTGCTGAAGCTCGTCAAGCTGAACGAAAAGAAGTGCGCCGAGAATGCGAGGTGCGTGTCTTGAACGCGCACGATCGTCGCAGGGTTGTAGAGCGCAGCCGCGCCATCTCGCCCGAGTGCCACGCCCGTGTTTCCCATGAGCGCGGCGCGCCCGCCGGCCGGCCCCAACAAATCGTTTCCTTGTGCGAAAGCCTGCCGCGATGCGAGCGTGAGGCCGAAGAAGCACAGCAGAACGAGCCAGCGCATATTGTGCGGAGCATATAAGCCCAATGTTCGGAATCGCTAGTGCAGCACTAACCATCACACCGCCGAACGTTCGCCACGCGAACAGCGCTAGGGTGCGGCTTCGGTTGCGCGAGCTCGAGCATCGCGCAGCGTAGCCGCTCCCCGCGGCAGCAGGCTAACGCGCCCCTAACATCCCAACATCTGGTGATTCCCCGCACCGGGCGGAACCATCGGCAACACCATCTCGCACGCGTCGATCGGCACGTGAATGAGCCGCGGTCCTCGCTCGGCGAGCAGGGCATCGAGCGATGCGAGCCCGCTTTCGGTCGGCTCGAGTCGCACCGCCTCGATGCCGAAGCTGCGGGCAATCGCGACGAAATCGAGTGCACGATCGAACCGCGATGCACTCAAGCGCGCGTCGTAAAACAAGGTTTGCTGCTGGCGCACCAAGCCGAGGTGCCGATTGTCGAGCACTAGGATTGTCACATCGAGCTCGAGCTCCGCGAGTGTCGCGAGCTCCTGAAGATTGAGCAGGATTGAGCCATCGCCCGTGATGCAGAGCGCCGGTCGCTGCGACTCGAGCGCGGCCCCGATCGCGGCCGGCAAACCAAAACCCATCGTGCCGAGCCCGCCCGAGGTGAGCAGTTGCCGTGGTGCATCGAACGGCATGCGTTGCGCGACCCACATCTGGTGTTGACCCACGTCGGTGCACACGATCGTGCCCGGCTGGCGCGCGGCGGCGACCGCGTCGAGCACACGCGCGGCGCTCGCGGCAACCGGCAAGGGATGCGCTGTCCGCAAGGTTTCCACGCGCTCGCGCCACGCGGTCCGCGTACGCGCGGGAAGATCGGCGCCGAGCGCTTCGAGGAATCGCTTTGCGTCGGCTGCAATGCCGAGGTCGAGCGCACGCAGTTTGCCGAGCTCGCGCGGATCGACGTCGACGTGCACGGTGCGGGCGTTTGGACAAAAGTCGCTCGGCTTCCCAGTCGCACGGTCGTCGAAGCGCGCGCCGATGCAGATCAAGAGATCCGCTTCGCGCATGATCAGGTTCGTGTACGGAGCTGCGTGCATGCCGAGCATGCCGAGGTAGCGCGAGTCGTTCGGATCGAAACAACCGAGGCCCATCAACGTGCACGCAACGGGAATGTCCTGGCGAATTGCGAGGCGAGCGAGCTCGCTCTGCGCGCCCGAGTGGCTGATGCCACCGCCGACGTACAACACCGGTCGCTCGGATGCTGCCAGCAGCTTCAAGAAAGTGTCGATCGCAGATGGGTCGAGCGGTTGCGTTTCGAGTCGCGGGCTCGGTGGCGCTGATAGCTGCACAGGCGCCGGTGCTGCCGCTTGCTGCACGTCCTTCGGCACGTCGATGAGCACGGGTCCCGGCCGCCCCGACTGACTGATCTCGAATGCGCGTTCCATCGCAGCCTCGAGCTCGGCGACGTCGCGCACGAGCTCGGCGTGCTTCACGATCGGCTTTGCCATCGCGACCGTGTCGACCTCTTGAAACGCGCTCGTTCCGAGCAGCGCGGTCGGCACTTGGCCCGTGATCGCGATGATCGGGATCGAATCCAGAAACGCGTCCGCGAGCGCAGTGATCAAGTTCGTCGCGCCCGGCCCCGAAGTGGCGAAACACACTGCAGCGCGTCCTGACACACGTGCCATGCCTTGTGCGATGAATCCCGCCGCCTGCTCGTGGCGAACCAAGACATGTTGGATGTCACTGCGCGTGAGCGCGTCGTACAGCGGTAGGTTCGCGCCACCCGGCATGCCCGCGACGATGCGGATTCCGTGTTTGCGAAGGGATTCGAGAATGATGTCTGCGCCAGTTCGTTGCATGTCGGCCTCGGGTTCGAGGCGCGCAGCCGGCGGTGTTCGAATGGTCGCAGATCACGACGACCCCCGCTGGCAGCGCGCCAGCAGGGTGTACGGATGATCCGGTTCTGCTCAGGGCGCGTGCGCGACGACTACGCGGACTACCAGGTTTACCGGCAGTGCCTGCGCGACGGTGCGTACTACAGCGACCAGAGCGAAAGAGGTCATGAGTAACCGCCACTATGATCGATTGGCACAACCCAGTCAAACGGGTTTGCGTCGCCAGGATGCGGATTCGAAACCGCTCAGCCCGGGCTGAACACTTCGCACGGGAACGTTGCCGATACCGTCGACGCAGCGCTGACGAAGCTCGTGCACGCCGAGCCCGTGAGCTCGAGTGTGTCCGTATCCAACAATCGCCAGCCGTTGTCGTTGGCGCACGTCAGATCCAAGCCGTTCAGCGAAACCTTGCCCGCACACTCCTGCCCATCCATGACTTTTCCATGGAGGTCGATCTGACAACTCGCGCTGCCGACGATCTTACGGAAGTTATTCACGAGCTCGTCTTTAGTCGCAGGCACGAACGGAGGCGTCTGACTGGCAGTCGCCTTTGCAACCAGGTCGAGGTGTTGCTGTAGCGATGTGTCGTCGCCCGCCATGCTGATCACGTACATCTCCATGCCGCCCATCGTGCCCTTCGTCACGACGTCGATCACGCGTTGCTGCACTGCCGCGTCGCCGCCACCACCGCCACCGCCGCAGTTGTCGTTCGGCTGACCATCTGTTGCGAGCACGACGTAGATCGGCTTGTTCTGCGTATCGAGCACCGACTTGGTCGCGACTGGCAACGTCGTCACCACGTGATCGAGCGCCTTGTCCGTGGGCGTACCCATACCGAGCGGCGTCTGCGGATACGCAGTATCGAGCGCCGCAAAGTTGTTCAACGCCGGTAGCACCGTGACGAGCTTCACGCACTGCGCCGGATCTTCCGCGCCGCCGCTGTAGATCACCATCCCAAACTCGGCGACCGATTGCAGGCTATCGACGATGCCGCCCTTGTCCATCAACGTAGAGCGCAACGAGACCCAACGGCTCTGACCGTTCGCGAAGTTGTTGTTCATGCTGCTGCTGCCGTCGACGATCAGCCAAATCACAGGCGTGACTGGCGCAGTGTCGGCGACTGCATTCGCACACGTGCCGCTCGGCAGGCCGGACGGGTCCGATGCAGGAGCGGCGCTGCCGGCGATCTCCATGATGCCCGGCTGCATACCGGCCCAACTATCCGAGGGGATGCCCGCTCCCGCGAGGCCCGACGGTCCGATCGCCGTCCCGCCGCGTCCAGCTGCTGCCTGGTTTACTTGACTACCTGTCGCCGGTGGGGCGCCAGCTCCAATCCGGGCGGGGCTCATCGGTTCCGATTCCGCGCTGCAACCTGCGAGTCCGGAGAATACGGTGACGAGCGCAATCCATAGTCCGATGCGCGTCCCGCGCATCTGGCGATCGAAGTGCATTTACTTGGCTTTCTGCAGAGGCAGCTGAATGAGTACCGCAGCGCAGGCATTGCGGCTCAAGCTAAACACTTTGCGACCCACGGCTCACAAAGGGCCAGTGTCAGGTGTAAGCGAAGACTCAGCGCGCCGAAACTGACTGGGGGCACGCAGCTACAAGCTGCAGAGTGCACAGGTTTGTCGCATCCCGCACCACTTTTTTTCGCAACCGGTTCGATCCGGCCTGTTTTTCGGCGGTTTATTCTACGCCCGGCGAGACCGTTGCAGCCATCAGCGGAGTCCCAGTCGACGGACCGGTGCGGCTGCGCGAGCAAACAAACGGCGCACAACGCGTTCAGCGATGGTTGGCTAGACGCTGTCGGCGGCGCTTCGGTTGCGCGGTCGTGCCCGCGGCCGGCGTGCGGTCGTTTGCAGGTCGTATGTTGTGACCATCCTCAGTGCAGCGACGGTGCACTGCTTCGTTGAGCGCACTCAGCTCGCGAACCAAGTGATCGCGCAGCAGCATCACGCGCGCGGGGACGAACGTCGACGACGGAAGCACGACGTGAAGGTCCGCGCCTTTCAGGTGATTGCCTTGCAGCACGACCTCCAGCTCGCCGCGTGCGATCGCTTCGCGTGCGAGCTGCGGTGGAAGTGCGGCGACGCCGGCGCCCGCGATCGCTGCGCTCAATACGAAGTCGGCCTCGTTTGCGTTCACGGTTCCGCGAACATCGACGATGTCCTCTCCGTCCGGCGTTCGGACTTCCCAGCTGGCGTGGCCACTCCGCCCGCGGAAGATGACGCACTCGTGCTTTTCGAGCTCACGAACCGTGCGTGGCCGACCGTTTCGCTTCAGGTACGACGGCGCGGCGAGCAACACGAGATCGGTCGTACCGACCTTCTTCGCGATCAACGACGAGTCGGCGAGGCGGCCCGCACGCAGCGCGAGGTCGAAGCCTTCGCTGACGAGATCGACGATGCGCGCAGAGACCTCGACGTCGATCAGGATCGACGGATACTGCCGCGTGAACGACGTGATCGCTTCCGCGAGCCCGAAGGCGGCTCCGCCCGGCATGGACGTCACGCGGATCGTTCCGCGCGGTTCGCTGCCGAGCTCGCGCACGGTGGTCGCCGCTTCGTCGAAACCGTTCAACGCGCCGCGCACGCGCTCGTAAAACGTTTGCCCCGCATCCGTGAGACCGAGGTTCCGCGTCGTTCGCTGCAGCAAGCGCACACCGAGCTCGGTCTCCAGCCGCACGACGCTGCGACTCACTGAAGACTTCTGAACGCCCAGCGCTGCAGCGGCTTTCGTGAAGCTGCTGGTCTCCACCACGCGAATGAACACGGGTATGTCGTTGTAGTCCATTGTTGCGAGCGTAGCACCAAAGCGTTGCGTATCCAGTGGCTTGTAGCGCCCGGCGCAACGACTCAGGTTGGGTTGCGAGGGAGATAGACCATGAACACTCGCACTTCGGCTCGAATCGTTCGGTATTTGTTAGGCGCTGGCTTCACGCTGTTCGGCTTGAACGGCTTTCTGCACTTTCTGCCACAACCACCCGCACCGGCGGCCGCTATGAGCTTCGGCGGAGCGCTGATGGCTACCGGCTACATGTTCCCGCTGATCAAAGGCACCGAGGTCATCGCTGGGCTTTTGCTGCTCAGCAATCGCTACGTCACGCTCGCGCTCGCGCTGCTCGCGCCGGTGCTCGTGAACATCGTCGCGTTTCACGCCTTCCTCGCGCCGGCAGGGCTCGCGATTCCGATTGTGCTCTTGGCCGCTGAGCTCTACCTCGCGTGGAGTTACCGGGACGCGTACCTGCCGATGCTTCGCGCTCGCGTAGAGCCTGCGACTGCACCTGCTCCCCGCGCGACTGCGCGCACTGCCGGTGCTGCAGCCTGACTCCTCGCGACTCGCATCCACGGCTAGGCCGGCTCGGCGGCTGCTGGATGCGAGTCTTCAGCGTCGCTGGATGCGGCCGTCGACTTTCGCAGCGATCGGCTGCGGCTGTATTTTCAGGTACTCGGCGAACGCGTCCAGATCGACCGGACCATAGCGGCGCTCGGTGCCCGCCAAGAACACGCTGAATCCGTCGCCACCTTCAGCCAAGAATGCGTTCGCGGTCAGCGTGTACTTTCGCGTGCGAACGATCGGCCCCCGTGCATCGCGCACTTCGCGCACGCGCTGGGTGCCTTCTGGACGGGTCGGATCCCAGGTGTAGCTGAAGCCGGACACCTGCAGAATCCGCCCGCCACTGGGTTGTTCGTTTCCCCATTGCTGATCGAGCAAATCGTAGAGCTGTTGGCCCGTGATCGACATCACTACGAGCGGATTCCGAAACGGCTGCGCGGTGTAGAGCGTGCCCCAGGTCACGTGTCCCGCTTCGATGTCTGCGCGAATGCCGCCCGGGTTGATCACGGCGAAGTCGGTCTGCATCGCCGCACGTTGTGCGTCCGCGATCAGATCACCGAGCGGTGATTCGCCCGCGTCGTTTTGCTTGCGCGTGACGGCGTTGGTGCAAGCGCCGACTGGGATCTCGACTTGATTCGCGACGCGCGCGTTCGCTTTGGCGACGAGCGCAGCAGCGGCTGGGTCGGGCTTTTTACCCGGGCCTTCGTCTTCCCACGTGTTCACGATGCGCGCCGTTTTCGCAACGACGTCTTTCGTCTGTTTGTCGAGGATCAGGTCGATTTCCGCAAAGGCCGTCCCGGCGGAAAACGCTTGCGTGACGAGCATCGGTACGCCGTTCGCGTTTGCCACGAGCGCGTTCGTGAACTCGTGGGTATGACCGGAGACGATGACGTCGATGTCGTCGTCCAGCCTGTGGATCACTTCGTGGAGCGCGCCGAACGGCGGTTTGCCTTCGGTGCGCGTCGGCCCTTCGTAGCGAGCCTGCTCGAGCCCTTGATGGATCACGACGACCATCGCGTGCACGCCGGCGGCGTGAATTTCGGGGACGTAGCGGTTGATCGCGTCGGCTTCGTTCAGGAACGTGAGGCCTTTCACGCCGCTCGCGCGAACGACCGTGGGCGTCGCGTGCAGCACTGCACCGATGAATGCGATCGGAACTCCGCCGATGCGCTTGATCACGTACGGCCGCACGATCGGCTTCTGCGTGTCGGTTCGCACGACGTTCGCGCACACGTACGGGAAGCGTGCGCCCCGCCACGGGCGTTCGAGAAACGGTCCGCCCGCGTAGTTGCCGCCGTTGATCAAGCGCAGCAGCTCGGCTTCACCTTCGTCGAACTCGTGGTTCCCGAGCGTGCCTACGACGTTGCACTTTGGATCGGTCGGCTTGCCGTACTTGCACGAAGCGTTCGCGAGCAGGTTCACGAGCGAGATCGAGGGCTCGTCCTGCAGCAGCGAAGAGTTCGCTGGCGATGCGCCGACTTGATCGCCGGCGTGTACGAAGATCGTGTTCGGGTTCGCGGCCTGTTTGAGATACGTCGCGAGCGCGACCGCGCCGCCGATCGGCCGGCCGCCGACCTGCTTCGGAGACAGCTGCCCGTGGAAGTCGTTCCAGCCGAGCAGCTTGACCGGCTGTTGGCGCGCGCGCGGGATCGCGACCGATTGGGAGAGAACCGGTCGCAGCGCCTCGAGCCGAGCGTTCGCAGCGGCATCTTGCGCGGCGGCTGTGCCGATGCCCAACGCGCTCGCGCAGCAGCACAGACTCAAAGTTAGGGTCGCTCGAAGATCGGTCACGTCGCGGCCGCTACCGTACGACGAGTGACGGCGCGACCACAACGTGACGCGGAAATTGGTGGCGAGACAGGTTTCGGACCGGTCCGGCAGCCTCATCGAGTGTCGTTTCTCGATGCGCCTGTCTCGCCTGCGCGGAGGCTTAGCGGAATCCGCGCAGGCGCGCAGTGACATTCTGCGCACGTTTCTCGGGCTCGCTCACTACTTGTCGTCGTGATCTTTTTCTTTGCTGTCGTAGAGCACGCGCACGCCGTAGCTGACCGTGATCTCGCCGCGTTCGATCGGTACCTCGTCGTTCGCCGCACGCATGCTCATCAGCACGGGCCCGCCGCCGCCCCCGGACTCGCCTTCGCTCACCGAGATGACCTTGCCGAGCTTGACCCCGGCGAGTTGCGCGAGCTCTGCAGCCGCCTGCTGCGCCCGTTGCACGGCTTGCGCGCGCGCTTGAACTTTGAGCGTGTCCGTATTCTCGATCTCGAAGTTGATCCCCCAGACGTTGTTGGCGCCGGCGGCAGTCGCGGCTTGCAGCACTTTGCCGACCGCATTCAAGTCGCGAATCGTCACCTCGAGCATGTTGCTCACGCGATAGTAGCCGCGCGGTGTGGCCGGCTGTTCCGGTGCCGGTGCTGATGCTGCGACGCTGGTCGCGGCAGCTGAGCGACTGGCTGGAACCGCCGCGGGCACGGGCGTGGGCGGTGGCGTCGGTTCTTGTTCGAAGCCGATCGAGAAGCTGTGCGTGCGAAGGTCCTTGTCCGCGACGCCGAGCTGTTTGATGGCTTGCGTGACTGCGTTCATGCGCGCAGTCGCGTCGTTCGTGGCTTGCTGCACGTCTGCCGCCCGCACTTCGACGCCGATGCTGGTGCGAGCGATGTCAGGAGGAGCGCTGGCTTTTCCGACGCCCATCACGCTTATTCCGCGATCACTCGTGGCAATCGAGATCGTTCGCCCGTGAGCACAGGCGGCACACGCGAGCGCGATCAGAATCGAAATCAAAGACTGGATCGAGAAGGTACGTTGCATGTTTCAATTCCTCGCGCGGAGGGTAACGTATGTGCTCGCGAGTCGCGAGCGAGTGGGACGCCTCTTGTTCGCGTCAGCTGTCCGCAAGCGGAGTAAGCAATGGGACTCGAAGCCAAGACAAAAGTGGAGTGGAAGGGCGCCACTACGACGGCCCGGCTGCATCTCGATTCCAATCAGCTCGATGTTTTCGTGAAGCCGGCGTTGCATGTGCCGTTCGAGCAAATCCGCAGCGCGGTTGCAAAGGACGGTGAGCTTCGCATCACGTTCGATCAGGGGCTGCTCGTATTGCAGCTGGGCGCGGCGGCCGATCGATGGGGGCAGAAGATCCGGCAGCCGAAGAGCAGGCTGGATAAGCTCGGTGTGAAAACGGGCGACTTGCGCGTGGCGCTGATCGGGTTGCACGACGCCGAGTTCGAGGCGGAGCTGTTGTCGCGGATCGACAAGCTCTTCAAGAAGCCGGTTGTGGATGCGGATCTAGTGTTCTTCCGCGCGAGCTCGCCGAAGGATCTGACGAAGCTGAAGACCTTGCGTGGGAAGCTGGCGGCGGCGGGCGCGTTGTGGGTGGTGCGTGAGAAGGGCAAAGCCGCAGCGGTGAAGGAGTCCGAGGTGCGCGTCGCGGCGAAAGCCGCCGGGTTGGTAGATGTGAAGGTGGTCGCGTTTTCGGACACGCTGACCGCGGACAAGTTCGTGATTCCAGTTGCCGCGCGTTAGTGCTCTCGCGCTTTGCTGAGCGGTGGGGCGATGTCCTCAAGTGCTTTGCGTTCTGCCGAGACGCCGAGGCGCAGTGCGACCATGCCCGCTCCGACCATGAGTGCGGCGGCGAGCGCATAGCCGTAAAAGAGCTCCGTACGGCTGCCGCCTTCGATCAGTGCGCCAAACAGGGCCGGTGCGATCAGCCCGCCGGTCCCCGTGCCGACTGCATAGAACAGAGCGATCGCGAGCGCGCGAAGCTCGAGCGGGAAAATCTCACTGACTGTCAGATACGCCGAGCTAGCCGCTGCCGATGCGAAGAAGAACGAGATCGACCACATCACGGTGTGCGTCGTCGCAGTCAGCATTCCGTGTGTGAACGCGACGCCGGTGAGCAACAGCAGGATGCCGCTCGCAGCGTACGTGAAAGCGATCATCTGTTTGCGCCCGATGCTGTCGAACAGTCTGCCGAGCACGAGTGGCCCGAGGAAATTGCCGAGCGCAAACGGCAACAAGAAGTGCCCGATGTGTTCGGGCGCGACGCCGTAAAACCTCGTGAGTGTGAGGGAGTAGGTGAAGAAGATCGCGTTGTAGAAGAAGGCTTGCGCGAGCATCAGCGAGACGCCGAGCACTGCGCGCGAGCGGTACTGCTGCAGGATCACTTGTGCGACGCGGCGGAGGCCGATGTGCTCGCCGAGCGCGATTCGGATCGACCGACGGGCGCAGGTGGGATCGTAGGGTTTGCACTCGCGCTCGATGTCTTCGACGATCGCGAGCGCTTCGGCGTGGCGGCCGCGCACCATCAACCAGCGAGGCGACTCAGGGACATATCGGCGCACGAGCAGGATCGCCACAGCGAGCACTGCGCCGAGCGCGAAGGCGGCGCGAAAACCCCACGCATGTCCGAGCACGTTCGGATCGAGCAAGAACGAGCTCATCACGGCACCGAGTGCGGTGCCGATCCAGTAGCTGCCGTTGATAGTGAGATCGACGACGCCGCGAACGCGCGCTGGGATCAGCTCGTCGATCGCAGAGTTGATCGCGGAGTACTCGCCGCCGATGCCCATGCCCGTGAAGAAGCGGCAGACCGCGAACGTGAAGAAGTCGACGGATGCCGCGGTCGCGATGGTTGCGACGACGTAGACCGCCAGCGTGACGAGGAATAAGCGTTTGCGGCCATGGCGATCGGCCAGGTGTCCGAAGAGGAGTGCGCCGAGAATCGCGCCTGCGATGTAGACGCTGCCGGAGAGACCGACCTCGGTTGCAGTCATGCCGAGCGTCGTCGGTTCTTGAAGTACGCTCCCAAGCGCCCCGACGATGGTCACTTCGAGTCCATCGAGCACCCAGGTGATGCCGAGAGCGACAACGACGCGCGTGTGCCAGCGGCTCCAAGCGAGGTTGTCGAGTCGCGACGGGATGTCGGTATCGAACGTCGTTTGCACGCCGCCAAACAAAGCGCGTTACGCCGACCAGTGCAAACGCTTAGCGCAGCACGTGCGCTGCAAGAATGCCACGGTCCGCGGAGTTAGAACCGGACGTTGTCCCAGTCGGTCAGGCTCATGTCGCAGCCGGGGGAAGGCGCGAGTGCTCGTTGGATCTCCAGCGTGCGCTGGGGCTCTACGACTGGAAACGCCGCGTTGCAGAACAGCGCGAAGACCCACTGCTGGCCGAGCACGTTGTCGACTGCCACAGTCGACATGAGTGCGACGTGAGTGCCGGCAGCGACGGGCGCCGCGAGCTCGGTCTCGGGATAAAACACGCGCACCGAACCGTGCGCGTCGAGGCCGTAGATCGCGAGGTACGCCGGTGTCTGAACCGAATAGTCGAAGCGAACCTCATCGCCTGGATGCACGTCTTGCCCACGCATGCCGCGCTCGTTCGAACCGGAGTGCACGACCGCGAAGCCGAGCTCGGTCTCCGCGGCTGCGGGAGGCAACGTCTCGAGGCCCGGTTCGCGCGCGAGCACGACCAGGGTGAGGAGCGCGGCGCTACTCAGTGCAACCGCGGCGAGCACCGTCCGCCTGTGCCGGCGCGCGAGCTGACGTGGCGAAGCGACGTAGCTGGGGTGGAGCGAGAGAAACGCCGAGCGCTCGACCGCGAGTGCTGCACGGCGGCCGCGGCAGCGCTGGCAAGTCGACACGTGTTTGTCCAATGCGGGTCCGAGCTCGGCAGGGAGCTCGTCGGCGAACCAGGCGTCGAACATCAGATCGGTGATGCAGCCCGGGGGACGTGTGCGTTCGGGCAAGCTCACGATTGAAGCTCTCGCGACCCCGCTGCGGCCATCAGCTGCGAGAGCAGACTGACGACACGCCGTTTGGGACAGCCGAGCACCGCACCGACCTCTTCCTGCGAGAGCTCGTCCAGGTAGTAGTACACGGCGAGCTGCGCGAGCGGCTCCGAGAGGCCGTCGAGCACTTCACGGAGCTGGCTCGCGCGTGCACTCAGGTCGTCTTGAGGCACGCTGGCAGCTTGCCACTTCGAGCGGCTGTGGAGCGCACGGGAGCGCAAATGGTCGAAGCATGCGCGCGTGGTGAGGGCGTAGAGCTGCACCGAGAGCGCCGGGTGCTTGAGGTAGCGTTCGGGACGGTCGTAGAGAATGCCGAAGACCTCGGTCACGACACGCTGAGCGTCGTCGTCGTCGCACAACAGCACGCGCGCACGCCGGAACACGCTTGGCGCGTGGGCATGATACACGGCATCGAAATCGCTCGAGCTCGTTGGCACCGCTGATGGTCGAGACCGCGACGATCGGTCTCCCCCGCAGCGTGTTTCGAGTCGTGACGTTTGTCGAGCGTTCTCGTACGCGCTCGTGTGATTGCGAATCGTCTGCCGCTCACCGCTGCAGTCGTGTCCCAACTGCGGGGACGCCATCAGCGGCAAGAAGCTGAGAGCGGCAGGCGCTGAGGTGGTCGCGAGTGCGACCTAGTGCTGCACTCGCCTCAGCTCAGTCTATGTTTTTCGGTGTTTTTGGTGAGCTCGCGAGGCGTGCTTCTGCCAACTGCGCACGCCGAGTCCATACCGGATGACCCAGGATGACCGCCAACAAAATGCCCACGCCGAGGTAGAACGTCGGCGTGAGCTCGCGTTGTTCGCCGAGAAGTAAGCTCGCCAATATCACCGCGTAGACGGGCTCCATGTTGACGGCCAACATCGTCGAGTAAGCGCTCAGTCGCCGCAGGGCGATGAGCCACAGCGCGAACGGCACGATCGTGCAGCCGATCGCGAGAACGAGCAGGAGCATGACGTCATGTTCTGCCGGAACGACGTACGGGCTTTGCGACGGCGGAAGCACGAGCGCGATCAAGCTGAGGGTCAGCACCCCGGAGCTCATCTCGATGCCAGTCACCGCGAGCGCGTCGGAATCGCCGAGGAAGCGTTTGTTGAGTGCGCCGAAAACGGCGACAGCAAATGCGGAGAGGGCGCCGACGACGATACCTAGCCGCATGCTGTCCGGTGTTCCCCCGACGACGAGTGCGACGCCGGGGATTGCGGCGAGGCCAAACCACAGCTCGCGGATCTCGAAGCGGCGCCGTGCGATCAGAGGTTCGACGAACGAGAGCATCACCGGCGCGAGCGCCATGCAGGTCGCAGCGACTGACGCGTTGGCGAGCTTGACCGCGCCGTAGAACGACCACCAGTGAAGTGCGATGACGAAGCCGATGCCGGCGTAGCTCCAGACCAGGCGTCGCGGAATTCTTGCGAGTGCGCGCCAGCACGGAGGCCAAAGTGCGAGCAGCACCGCGACGATCAGCATGCGCCACCACACGAGTGCCAGTGCGCCGAGCCAGATCAGCTTTCCGATGACGGCGGTGAAGCCCCAGAGCATCGTCGCGAAGTGAACTTGGGCCCAGGCTTTAGTCGTGGCGCGCACGGGGCGAGCAATGTGCCACGTGTGTGCAGCGTGTGCTCGCGCAGGTGCGACTGTTCCGGACATCGCGCGTCACGGCGTCAGGCGCAGTTCGACGGCGCGTCGAGCTCTGCGGTACGCTGGCGGTGCGCCGTCAGGTGATGAGTGGCGCACCAGCAGGGGAAAAGCGCGATGGACGACATGGTCATGATCGTGGCGTACGTACGAAGAGCGCGAAGAGTGCAGGTCGGCCAAGCGCTGCGTCAGTTGGAGCAAGGCGGTTGGACGGAGTCGGAGGTCTTGGGCCACGGAAACGCGGCGGCAGGTCACGGCGTGGAGCATGTGCGTTTCGAGGTGCTGGTCGGAGCGGGACAAGCGAAGGCGTGTAGTCAGGCGATCGCGACCGCGGCAACCACGGGCTCGGAGGGTGATGGTTTGGTGTTGAGCATGCCGGTGCTCTCGGTGAGCCCGATCGTGGGTTCGCTCGCGAAGTAGCGCTGTGCTGCGCTGGGATTGCCGATCCGCAAAAACAAAAATCCCCGCTGGCATCCTGCCTGCGGGGACCTTCGTAACTTTTTAATCGTTCGAGGCTAACTACTAAGCCAGCTGATCTCGGCTGTAGCCGAAGATCCGGCGCGCCACGACCAGCTTCTGAATGTTCTGCGTACCTTCGTAGATGTCGCCGATCTTGCTGTCACGCATCCACTTCTCGACGAGGTGCTTGCGCGAATAACCCTCGGGACCGAGCAGCTCGACCGCCTTCTGACACACCCACACCATGTCGCGGCCAGCTTTGCACTTGCAAATCGAAGCCTCGAGATTGTTGGGCTCACCCATGTCACTCATCCACGCAGCCTTCAGCGTCAACAACCACGACGCTTTGACCTTCGCTTCCATCAACATCAAGTCACGCTCGACTGCCGTGAGCTTGTTGCGCGCGACGCCATAACGCGGCTTCACGCCCTGCTTGTCCAAGTACTCCTGCGTGTACTCGAGCGAAGCGCGACCGACGCCGACCGCACTCGCGGCCACTGGCGGCCGCGTCGCATCGAACGTCGCCATCGCGCCTTTGAAGCCGGTCGAATCACCGGTCGGCTTCACGTCGGCCGAACCGAGTAGGTTCTCCTTCGGAATGCGGCAGTTGTCGAACACGATCGCAGCGGTGTCCGAACACCGAATGCCGTGCTTCTTCTCGAGCTTCACGACCTTCATGCCGGGCGTGTGGTGGTCGACCAAAAACGGCTTGATGCCGGCGCGACCCGCTTTGCGATCGACAGTCGCCCACACCACGACGAAACCTTCGGAGTCTTCGACCGCGCGCTTACCCGCGGTGACGAAGATCTTCTCGCCGTTGATGACCCATTGGTCACCATCGAGCTCGGCCGTGGTCTGGATCGAACCGGAGTCCGAACCCGAACCTGGCTCCGTGATCGCCATCGCGGCCCACTTCGGATCGCCTTCTTGGAAGCGCTTCAGGAACTGCTTCTTCTGCTCGGGCGTACCGGCCGCACCGACCGCGGCGCCACCGAGCAGCGGCATCGGCGTCGCCAAGTACATGCCGCAGTCGCCCCACGCCAGCTTCTCGATGAACACGACCGAAGTCACGTTCCCGGTGCGGCGCTTCTTCTCGCCTTGCTCTTTCGCACCCATGACCGGCGAGCTCATCGCGCCGCCACTCAGCTTCAGCACCTCGTACATCGTCTTGACGTACTGGTCGGGGTTGCTGTGCTCGTGCTCGTCCACTTCACGCGTGAACGGACGCATGTGGTCCTTGGCGATCTGTTCCACCGCCCCGGCCAGGTTCCTCAACATCTCGTGATGTTCGAAATCGATCATCGGAATTCTCCTACCGTGTTGTCAGTGGCTGAGCTCACACCATCGCCAGGCCTTCGAACACGGCAAAGCCGCGCCCGTCACGCAACCAGCGCTCGACCGGATTTTCGCGGATGAAGCCATGCCCGCCCATGATCATCACCGCTTCGTCGGTCACCTTCAAAACCATCTCGTCGGTGATCAGTTTGGCGAGGTACGACTCTTTCGTCGCCGCGTTGCCCTTGTCGAGCTGCCACGCGGCTTCCCACACCAACAAGCGTGCACCGTCGAGCTCCATCCGCATGTCGGCGACCGAAAATGCGACCGATTGACGCGTGGCGATCGGCTGGCCCCACGTCTTGCGTTCCTTCGCGTAGTCCACGGAGTGTTCGTACGCGCGGCGCGCAACGCCGAGTGCGAGCGCTGAGAGCGCGATGCGCGAGTAACTCATGATGCGCTCGAAGTCGCAGCCCTTGTCGCCACCGAGGCGAGCATCGGGCGGGAGGTGGACGTTCTCGAATGTCAGCTCGACCGAGTCGAGTGCGTTCAAGCCGAGGTTCTTTTCCTTGGCACTGACAGTCACACCCGCCGTGCTCTTCGGAACGAAGAACGCGGACACGGCACCGAAGCCTTCGCCTGAACCTTCACGCGCGTAGACCAAATACGTGTCGGCCAAGCCACCGTTCGGCACGCGGCACTTCTTGCCGTTCAAGACGTAACCCTTCGCATCCTTCGTCACTACCGTGCGGAGCGCGGTCGGATCGAAGTCGTAGTCGGGCTCGAGCAGCGCAGCCGTCAGCTTCGGAAACTCGGCGGCCGTGCAGGCGCGCAAGTACTTGTCCTTCTGTGCTTCGGTGCCGTAGTCGAGCACGGGGTAGGCGACGCTTGCCGGCGCCAAGAGCCCGAGCGCCATCGACAAGTCGCCGGCTCCGAGTTCTTCGAGGATCAGCGCGCCGGTCAAGGCGGACCGTTCCATCGACGCGCCGTCGTATTGCTCCGGAATCGCCGGACAGGCGATGCCGAGCTCCCACGACTTTGCGAGAAAGCCCTCAGGCGTGCGCGCGGCTTCATCGGCCTCGTGCGCCTTCGGATCCATTTCGTTCTTCGCCAACTCGCGGGCCGTCTGCACCATGAGCTGCTGCTCTTCGGTCGGTTCCAGATTGAACATCGTCTCTCCGTGTGAAAATGCGCGCCGCTCGCGCCGTCTTGCGAGGCTGGGAGCCTTCGCAGAGAACCTCGGTTTCGACCCAAGTCGAGGTTGGTATACACAGACGTATACCGGCGATCGGGAACTGGCAAGGGGACGAGGTCGGGCAAGCACCAGGACTTCGCACCGGGGTGCTTTTTGCGTCGACTGGGTGCGCCGTGCTCACCAGAAACGGCGCAGCTGGCGAATACACTCAACCAGCCATTTAAACGCATTGGCCGCCCTCGCTGGTAGTTGCGAGCGCGGCCATGCGCTGTCGGTTCTGTCTCGATCGATCAGGTCTTTGTGTCAGCGTTCGCGTTCGCGACTACGCCCGTGCCGGTGTTCACCACATACGAGTGATCGCCGTCGAGCGTCAACTTCGCGCCGCCATTGGCGTCGAAGGTCAGCTCGGCATCGATCGAAAAGTTCGCGCTCGACTCGCGGTCACCGTTCGTCGCCTTACGCTCGACATCGAGCGTGTAGTGGATGCTGCCGCCGAGCACCTTTGCCGGCGCGCGTTGCACCAGGAGGTCTCGATAGTCGGCGTCATAGCTGAGGTGATAGTCGCGCGTGGCGTCACGCAAGAGCGCGTCGAAGTGGGCGTCGACAGTCAGGCTGCCTTCGCCCGCGATCGTGACTGTTCCGCTCTTCAAATTCGACACTTTGATCATGCCGGTCCGTGTCACTGAACCTGACAACACGGCAGTATCGAGCTCGCCCGACCACTTCACGTTGACTGCGGCCGAGTCACTCGCGCTCGAGCACGGGTCGATCGGCGCTCCCGCGGCATCGGCGCAGGCCACGTCGTAGTCGTAGGTCAAGCCCAGGCGTGTGCCGCTGAACGAGCCCGACGCGGTCAGATCGATCCCGATTCGCGGTGAGCCGGTCGCGATCGTGCTCACGTCGATCATCGTCCCGATTTCACCACCCCCGTCGTCCGTAGCAGTCACTCCACCGAGCGCCTGCGCGACGCTATCGTAGTCGTTCTCGGTCGGCTTATCGCTGTCCGAACGGCCGAGTAACGCGAAGAGGGCACTACAGCCCACCAACATCCAGTCTCGCTTTGCACCCATGTGAAGCCTCCACCGCGAGCCAAAGCAAGCACCGCACCAACCCCGAAAAACGCTGGTTGTAACGCTCGACGCCCGCCGCTGATGGCTTCTGCTGCGACAGACCTGCCGCGCTTACGCCACTTGCTGTGACTAGTTTGCCACGCTCGCCTCGCTGGCCGAACGACAAAGCGAGTGCCGCTGTCAGCTGCTCCGGCGAATCGCCATGATCCTGAATTTTCGCGCGAGAGGTAGGTGTGTCTACTCGGGTGTATATTGCGCGCGCGTTCGCAACCAAGAGATGGCAATGGCTTCTGTCCGAATCGGTATCTCCGGCTGGAGGTACAAGCCTTGGCGAAAAGTGTTCTACCCCGAGCGGTTGCCGCAAGCGCGCGAGCTCGAGTTCGCGGCGCAGCACTTCCGCTCGATCGAGCTGAACGGGTCTTTCTACTCGCTGCAGCGTCCGGAGTACTACGCGCAGTGGTACGCGCAAACTCCGGCGCGCTTCGTG
>Ga0193752_1000535_pt1 | contig 36205 bp, 41 predicted proteins | sample H1c1metaG_FD_144924 | JGI IMG/M metagenome (GOLD analysis project Ga0193752, IMG submission 144924) | Soil microbial communities from a riparian zone of the East river system, Colorado, United States - H1c1 | ecosystem: Environmental > Terrestrial > Soil > Riparian zone | place: USA: East River... | reverse complement strand
CTGCAAGGCCATCAAGACAACTACGATTTCACCGACTGCTAGCCATGCATTTCTCTCGGAGGTGATACTGGGTAAGCGTCGTGCGGGCAAAACCAAAGCAAGTGTCGATGCGGCTAACACGTAGCCCGCTGCAAAGTACACCATGACGAATCCACCAAGGAGGAGCGCTAAAAATATGGCGGTCCTCACGCGGTTGCCGTGGTCATCTGGTACACGTGTAAACGAATCTATAATCAGCAGAGCTGAAAACATAACGCAGGCAGCAGACCAAACAATGGCGGACGTGCGGCTGACCTGTTCGCTGAAAACCATCTCGATCTGAGACGGCAACACTAGCCCCCAGATCAATAGTTCGCCGATCTCAATCGCTTTGCTTTGTTTCACAGCAGCATTCTAGCTGCCTACGCGTTCGCTGTTGTATGCCGGAAGTCATGTTTCCCAGGCATGACTACTGCCACATGTGCGCAAGGATCCCGTCATGCAGGATCTCGAGCCATGCAAACACTAGCTGGACGTCTTTCGTCAAAGGGAACTCTGATGCGCCACTATCTGATCATCACTGCACTGGCACTTTTTGCCTCAGTCCCTCTGCAGGCTGCGGATGTACCGACCAATATCACTACCGCTGTCGCCGCGACTGAACGAAGCGACAAGGATCACGAAAGAGACGTACGTGATCGACCTGCCGAACTGATGGCCTTTGCCGGCATCGCCCCAGGGATGAAGATCGTCGACGTCTTTGGCGGTGGCGGCTACTGGACCGAGTTGATGGCCCGAACAGTTGCACCCAAGGGCCACGTTCGCCTGCTAAACAACGCGCCCTACGCAAAAACGCCGGATTTCGCCAATACGCAAAATGTCATTGAACAGCGATTTGGAAGTAATAAGCTACCGAATGTTGAGCATCAGCTAGTTGAAGCTAATGATCTGAAACTCGGCCGCAACACCTTCGACACGATCGTGATGTTCATGGTGTATCACGATTTGTATTGGGTGAACGCAAAGGCGGGCTGGCCGGCCATCAACGCGGGTGGGTTTCTCGACCAACTGCAAGCGGCGCTAAAGCCGGGTGGCCGTCTCTTGATCGTCGATCATGCAGCGATCGCGGGCGCCAAAAGCACACATGCCCAATTCTTGCATCGCATCGAAGCAGCATTTGCAAAGCAAGACATCGAGAGTCACGGCTTCACGCTCGAAAAGACCTGGGATGGATACCGCAATCCCAACGACAAACTAAACCTCTATGTGATCAATCCTGCCGTGCGCGGCAAGACCGATCGCTTCACGCACTTGTACCGTAAAAATTGACGAATCCCCGGCTAGTGCCGGATCGGGCGGTTCAGGAGTTTGAGCCTTCCAAAGGCAGAACGTCTCCGCATAGGTTCGTCAAGCTGCGGAGTGGGGACAGCAGAAAGTAGTGATCGCTTACACCTAAACTCCCAACCCCTAACTTGGCGCCGTCCAATTCTGAAAGCTGGCGGACCAAAGCTGGCGGACTAGTGTTTTTCGATATCGAGCAACTCCACCTCGAACAGCAATACGGCATTTGGTCCAACATAGGGAGGTGACCCTCGTTCTCCATAAGCAAGGTTGGCAGGAATATATAGTTCCCACTTGGCGCCTTCGGTCATCAACTGGAGCGCTTCCGCCCAACCGTCGATGAGCATTTTGGCATTGGCGCTATAAGGCTTATTGCGCGAGTAAGTGCTATCGAATTCCGTGCCATCGATAAACCTTGCCCGATAGTTCACTTTCACTTCGTCTTCAGTGGTCGGTTTATACGCACGATTACCCTTGGCGATCACCTTGTATTGCAAGCCACTCTTGGTGACTACGACACCTTCCTTCTGGGCGTTCTGCATCAAGAAGGCCTCGCCTTCCTTTTTGTTCTTTTCGGCTGCGACCGCCGTTTCTGCCTCCTGCTCCTTCAAGTGAACCTCTTGATACATTTCCAAGGTTGCCGCGATTTCACCGGTGGACATTTTCGTCTCGCTGCCATCGAATACAGCCTGCATCGCGGCCGCCATATGGGCGACATTGAATTCAATGCCTTCCGCCTTGAATTTCTGCGCCAAGTCAGCGCCATAGGCATAACTAAAGCGATCTTCCAACGTTTTAAAATCGTGCTGGTTTCCCTCCGCCGCTGTTGCTACTTCTGCTGCGTCTTTTGATTGAGGCTGTTGGCTACATGCGCCCATGCCCGCAGCAATCAGCACGAATATGGCGGCGCTTGTTGTTTTTCTCATCTGGTTGCCCGCTTAGTCAAAATTTTCTCAATTATATATAGGCGCACAAAAAAACCCCAACCGCGGACGGTTGAGGTTTTTTCTAGAGGTAAAACTAACAGCGATTAGTTAACCATCCAACGATCAATGTATGTGCGCATCATTGCACCCACCGCACCACCCGTACCGGAAGTGGGTGCGAAGTGAGTGCCGGAGGTGGTCTCTTGTGTGTAACGGGTTGAGTTACGTCGGCAATTAGCAGCATTGGAGGGAAGCGCTGGCGCTAACGTATCGCCCGTGCTGAAGATACAGACAACGTCGGTGGTGCTAGCTACAGGACGAGTAATGCTGGTCGTGAACACCGTGTCAGGCTGTACTGCGATGACACAATTTGCGGCGAGACGATTTGCAGCGTTGAAAGAGCCGCCGCCACCTTGCGAGTGACCGGACGTGCACACTTTCAGAGGCGAGCGCAAGATGCTGGCGTACCGCGTCCTCGCTGCATTGACGGAGCTTTGCACGTCAGTACCAGATCCAGAATTAGAGGTTGTAGCAGCCGCCACCAAAACACATCGCGCTGCGGCGGCCTCTAACAAACCGCTGTAGGTGCTCGAACTACCGCCCGTACCATTACCCCAGCCCAAGAGGTTATAACGGCCGCTACCACCACTTGGCACATAATAAACAGTGCCGGTTGACGTTACGCGATTTACGCTGCAAGGATTGCCGCTGCCGCCGCCGCCGGCAAATGCGGAAGCAGACATCAAACAGCCTGCCAAGATAGAGCCGCCAATCAGTACTTTGATGTTCATAATTTTACCTTTACGAAGCTACGTGAGTCATACCCATACTCAGCTGCCAGAAATATCCCCCTGAGCACAGCCGAGTTGGACTTCGATAATTGGCATGCCCGAACTGCGAAAATTGAGCGTCGCCAATTGGGCCATTGAGGCCCACCTCGGATGCATTCTAGGTAGGCGCTCCTGCATTCGATATGACCTCACTTTCCTAAATTCAGTGAAAGTGGCGGTTGCTGTTCCAAGGGCCATCTGATGACTGGTAGTAAATGTCTGGCAGCCTGACAATTCAAACTTCGTTCCGCTGAAATTTTGATTATTATCTTTCCGCATCGAGCTTAAGTTCTGGGTGATGACATGACTCCTGCTTCCATTTCTACGACGTGAATGAAATTGTTGCGCTACGTCGCTTCGCCTAGGCTCGTTCTGCAAAGTACAGAAATAGGTATAACTCAGTAGCTTCCAGCCAAGGTAGTGGCGGGTGGTCAGTACAAAGCTGCGTTCGTTTCGTTTTTCGAACGCACCTATTTCGCATTCCACCATTCACTCTCCAACATTTGCGATAAGCGATCGTCCGTTCAGAGCGCCTCGATGCCGACCATCCGTACACCATCTGTTATTCAGCAACGCATCATAGTGATCGTCTCGTTGGTGGCGATCGGCGTCGTGGCGTGGTGGCAGAATGCTGGTGGCGGCGCCGAATACCCAGTACAAAAATTCTTCAAGACTCCTGTGCCCGATAGGGTGAGCGAACTCGATTTCACGAGCGCCGAAGTCTCCTGGAGCAGCCTGCGGATCGACGCGCAGGGAAACTTGATCGTCGATGCGCTGACGGAGACGGCGCTGTTGGACGCGGTTGTCCTCCTGCGCGAACAACCTTCCGCGCTACCGATGCAGCGCATGGCCTTGTTACTGGAAAAGCAGTTTGGCCCCAAAGCTAGCGAACAAATAACGGAGCTCCTTCCAATACTCAAGCACTACAAAGACGTTGAGCAGCGCTGGTGGGCAGCGAACGGCAGCAAAAATCCACCGCCACATGCTGCGCTGTTCCGACTACAAGATGAATTGCTGGGAGCGACTCTGGCAGAAGCGATGTTCTCGGAACAGCGGCGGCTCATGATCATGATGCTGGCCAGTCAGCGAATTCGAGATGACAGTGGTCTCACGCAAGCGCAAAAGGATGAGGCGTTAGAGGGTCTGCAGAAGTCCTTCGAAAGGAATGGTGTCCATTGAATAGACTCACTGCGTCCACCTCGGTCTGGGATCGCCCTTGGTTCTGGGTGCCCGCTGCGTCCTTGAGTTGCGGCGCTCTGGTCGCAATCCCGGGGCTCTTCCCCAAGCTTTATCTGTTGGGTTGGATCACGTTTGTGCCCTTCTTGCTCGGATTGCAGCGGTGCCGCAGCGTTCGGCAAGCCTATGGGTTTGGCCTGCTCACGGGACTGGTGACTTTCAGCTTGGGCACCCATTGGATGACGGAATTTATCAGGATTTATAAGACCTACTCTTTCGTCCACAGCGTGAGTCTGGCATCGCTCTATTGGTTTTACTGCGCCCAGCAGTTCGCCATCATCGCCGTCTTAACCCACTACGGTCGTCGCGGGAATGCCATGCTGTGGGTATTCCCCACGGCGCTTGCGCTCGTTCTCGCGCTTTACCCCGCGCCTTTCCCCTGGCAAATTGGCACTTCCCAAAGTGAATTCTTGGTCGCGCTACAGGCGACAGATATCACCGGTGTGATCGGGCTGGATTTTGTTCTCGGCATCGTGGCTGTGCTGATCGCCCAATCGCTGATCGGCCGGCAAGTATTTTTTCAGCGCAGCGTGCTGGCGGCGTACGGGCTAGTCGCTATGTGGTTTGTTTACGGTGTGTTCAGCCTGGCGTATTGGGACAGGTCCGCCGCTGCATGGGAGACACTCAAGGTGGGCTTGGTGCAATCCGACGAACCACCGACCATCGGTACTCCCGGCCCCCGCCCCAGTTTCAGCTTGGGCTATCCCATCGAGATGAACTTAACAGAGCAATTGGTGAGAGCTGGCGCCGCGTTGGTGATCTGGCCAGAGTTGCGTAACAAACAATATTACACGCAGCCTTTTATCCGAGCCGCCTATCAGCGGCAAGTGGCGAAGCTGGCGACCCCGCTGCTGATTCAAGCTGAAGAGGAAGAAGGTGCACTCAACTTCAACACCGCTGTTCTAATCGATAAGACCGGCAAAGAGAACGGCAAGTATCGAAAAATTAGACGGATCGCACTGGCCGAATACCTGCCCCTGTTCGAACACTCGGCAACCGCCAAAGCCTGGGCTCGCCGGTATCTGGGGGAATTTTTCGGTAACTACAGTGCTGGTCGAGAGCCGAAGAGTTTTGACATTGGCAACGCTGGAATTCAACCGTTCATCTGCTATGAGGTCATGTTTCCTCATTTTGTGGCCACCTCCGCCAAAGCCGCCGGCGGCGATATCTTCGTAGCGCAATCCAACAACGGCTGGTTCGGCGACTCACGAGTCCCCTACCCACATATGAGCGGCTCGGTATTGCGAAGTGTTGAAAACCGCCGGCCGCTAGTGCATGTAATGAACAATGGCCTGGGAGGCGTCTCGCTGCCGAGCGGTCGCGTGCTGCTGCGAACGACGCATCACGAAATCGCAGGCTATCTGTTGGACGTCCCCTACCGCAAGCATGGCGCCACTACCGTTTATAGCCGGTTTCCCTATTTGTTCACTGCGCTTCTCGGGCTGGGATGGGCGTTGATAGTAGTGCGCGCACGGCGCAGTGCCTAATTGCCGGCCTGCGCGCTTTTTTATTCGCCCGTAGAGTTCCGATGCTTCAAGCTCGCCAAGACGGATTGAGCGAACAGCTCCGCCGATTGCGGGCTCAACAATACTTCAGCGGAATTGTTCAACTGGCACCCGCGAGTTTCGCCGCAGTGGATACGGCTGATTTCCCAAATAGACAGTTCGCCATCGGCCAGCATCGAATCCAATGTTCGACGAAGCGGGTCATCATTGGCAAGCGTGCTTGAGTATCCGCGATAGTCGTCGGCCCACGCGCTGTTCACGGGCATAAAGAAATATGCGCCAAGTGCGATGCAAATACAGAGCAGGATCGCGGCCAAACAGGCGATCGCAATTTTCACGATTGTACTTCCCGGAGATGAATAACCGACCGAATGCTCAGCGAAATGCGACCTGACGTCGATGGAGGGTGTCGCCACGCCAAATAAATCCTTCGACGTAGTAGTGCAACAACGTGACGATCAACAGCGGCGCTACGAACAAAGCGCTTTGTTCCAGCGCTATGCTCAATCCCATCGCCAGCACGGGGCATACGATTAACGGCGACAAAAAGTAGACCGTGCGATAAATATAGTTGTGTCGCGTTTGCAGGTTACGGTTATGGTCGTGCACGGAGTAAATGTAAAACGCCGTGATGTCATGAACAAAGCGAGGCACGGCAATCACGAATACGCCGTAGCCCCAGCTCCAAAATGCGTAAGCGACGATTAGCATTGCCAGATTGCTATATAGATATAACGTTCCTTTCGCGCTCTTCGAATCTTTCGCTAGGTTGTGCCCAAGCACGCAGGAAATCGCGATGAATGCCGGCGCCAAAAGTTCGAAAATCGCTCCGAAGCGAACGCCTACGAAATACAAATCATGGTCGACAACGGCCAGAGAATACATGAACGTACCCGAGAGGGTCGCGCACCAACGAAACGGGCTGTACAGTTTACCGGGCCGGATCTTCATCATGGAAAGCGCCACGCCGAGCTGCTGCGAGAGCACGTGATACATGGTGTAAGTGATCACGAATGCGGAAAACAAGATCGTCAAGAGTCGAGCGAGCGCGCTAGGCGCCGCAACCGGCACAACCAGCGTAAACAGCACCACAGCGATGGAAACAATCGCAAGGGTTTTGAGCACACGCGACTTATATGAGCGGTAATACTCTTTGTCGGCGAAGCTAAAAAAACTTGCGAGGATGTGCGGCGTGTCGAAAGCCACGGCCCAAATGAGCCATTGCTCCGGCGAACTAGGTAAATAGTTCCGCATCAGCGCTTGATCGAGCAGCAGCATGTCGATCACGACGACCGCCGCGCAAACGGGAATAATGCAGTACAACGCCGTGAGCAAATTCCCGCTGACCGAAAGCGCGGTGGCGAAACGCGTGTCGGGGGTAACGCTTGCCGTGGCGGGCATTGGGGTATCCATAATTCCTGCTGAGAGCTACGTTCGGGTTGACTATTCGGGGCTTCAATTCTTATTGTTTGGATTGCTCGCGCGTTTGAACCAACGAGCAAGCAACATCGTTGCCGACTCACTCATTACTTCGCATCCCGCGCCTGCCGATCAGAACTCGTGTCCAGAGCCCGTTGCCGCTCTTCGGGGCTGAAATACTGCTCAAGCAATTGTTCGACCTGCCGCTCGCGTTCGGCCGCTTCTAAACCGGCTTGCATCACGTAGCGTCGCGCCTGCCAAAATCCGTTAAAGCGGCTTTGCCACTCAGCCTCTTCGCGGTCGGCCGCAGATAGCTCGCGCGCGCCCTCTGCGCCGAGAATCGACTGACGGGTGGCGTATATGTCCGCGTTGGAAGCACCTTGTTCACGCAGGTGACCCACCTTTTCCGCAGCTGCCTCTTCCGGCCTCAAATGCCCAGCGGCCAAGAGGCGATCGTTTAGCTTCGCTTGCAAAGCGGCTTGCTGACGCTGTTTCTCTTCTGCCGTTAAGTCGGCGTTCTGCTGAATCGCGATGGATGCAATCATGTGGCGCGCTTGGGTATCTTCCACCGCGAATAGCTGATCTGCCACTTCTTGGCCAAGGTAGCTGCGTCGTAAGCGCGCGACCTCTTCATAGCGGTCTATGGTCGGCAACGGGCTAGCCTTTTGCGGATTCAGCCCCGCTTCTACTCCCGACCCCGATGCAGGCAACTGACCTTGCTTTTGCTCATCGAACTCCATCTCTGCTATGCGATACCGAAAATAGTTTTCGAAAATTTGCGCGGCTTCTTCTCCGGCTTGACCGGGCAAGCCAGTGCGCATCAAAGTTTGTAGCCCTGATAAAGTCTCTCGACTGAGATTGGGCCCCAAATCGTTGAATCCCTTCTCGAGTGCCAGCAGTGCCTTTCGATCCGGCACCACACGGCCGCTCTCGTCGAGATTTATTCCCTGCAGAATCTTGTACACCTCGACGGCGTCATACGGCAGCTTGCCCTTTGGATGGGGCTTATCCCCTTCCGCATTTTTGCTGGCGCTGGCTATCGGCTTGGTGTTGGAGAAATTGTCCCACTGCCACTTGTTAGCAATGGTGCCGGTGTCTGAATCTTGAATATGCGCAGTGCGCGTCGTTACCGGCGGTTCAGTTTCGTCGCCGGACAACCCCCAATACGCGACTCCGCCGATGGCGGCCGTTGCTACCAAAGCGGAAATCAATACAGATTTTTTCGCCATCTGCCTGTCTTTCAATCGTACAGCGACGTCACGACCAGGCTCGACAACGCAATTACCGTCGATATCATCACGTGGCGCGTTCCGGCGCTGCGCTCGCCGCCCGCGCGCACTTGACTTGTCGGAGCACCGGACCAACTGCGGATGGCGCGCTGCAGACTGGAGCCGCTTGAAAAACCGACCAACTCCGCAATCTTGTCCACGCTCAAGCGCGACATCCGCAAGTGGTGCGACGCGATCTCCATGCGCACGTCATGCACCAATTGCCTAAACGAAGTGTTTTCGGCGGCTAGCTTGCGCGCCAACGCGCGCGGTGTGACACCTAAACTCTGCGCCACGTCTTCCAATGTCGCGGGTGTGTTGAAGTTTGCGTGCAAATACCATCGCACTTTATCTTCGAATCTCGTTTCCATCTTCGCAGCGGCCAATTCGGATTCACACTGTTCCATGATGCGGTCGTAGAGCGGTTTCCTGAGCGACCTAAACGGCTCAAGGCAGAACTCGACGCGCGCGGCGATGTGCGAACGGCGGGCGTTGAATTGCAACTCCCCGCACGGCAGCTCGCGATACAACTGCGCGTGTGCAGGCTCGGGAAAATCGAGCGCAACGTGCACTGTCGGGTCGGCGACCTGCTTATTGCCGCAGGCATCCCACACTCGCAGAGTCGTCGCCAATCGAAAATCAAATTCGAATTGCCGCTGCTCATCGGTGCACGTCTCCGCGGCGGGAAAACATTGCAGCGGATAATTGAGCATGCCGTTGGCATCGACGTAGCTGCTGGGCCCGCGCGCGCGCTTGCCGTAGTACGGTTGCAGAATCATCAGGTAGCGCATGAATGCTTCGGCCGCCGCGCGCAACGACGGACTGCAATTCACGACGCCGCCTACCGTGCCGTAGAACGACCAATCGATATATTTACCGACGAGCAGCCCCAATCCAGGCCGCTTGCACTGCGTGATACCGTTTTGCACCAACTGACGTTGTTGCGCGTACGAGATGTAAGCATTGCGGCTGTCGAGCATCGATGAATCGATGCCGGTGTTGTGCAGCAGCGCCGCTAGATCCGCGCCAAAGTGAGTAAACGACTCGATGAATCCCAGTGGATGCAGATGCAACGGGATGATTCGCGCATGCGTGTCCATCGTTTCCCCCCAATCGTTTGCTTGCACCGCTTTAGTCGCTATCGCGATCGTCGGTGCGCGAAGATAGCGCCAGATATAGCACGCTAGAGAGCGATTTGTCATTCAGGGGTATGGATGCTCCTGGATATTACAGTGACTTGTGCGATGCAGCATGCAAAGGAGAGCCGGAATCCGGAGCTCGGAGTGTCCGCGCGCCCATCTCTGAAGATTTTTTTGCCACTAAGTTCACACCGGCACCCAGGGTTCCGGCACCTGCGGTTACCGAAGGTGTCGTTCAGCCCTCCGGCCCTTTCCACTGCGCGGATGCACGAATGACTTTGGTTCCGGCGATCAGATCGTGAAGGCAGCGTTTGTCGGACCGAAAGATAAACAAAATGCTCACCAAACTTAATACAGGTCCAATGACTGGGAACAGAGCAATCATATTGATCGGAATCTGCCGCAATAGGATGACCTTCCACAGCGGCAGGATGCTGTTGTCATCCACGGATACGATCCGAGTACCGGCGGCTCGCTTGCCGACGCTCTGCCCGGACTTATGCAGCAAGTAACCGTTGATCGCGGCAGACAGAACCAATCCCAGCAACGCATACTGAAGCTGCACAAGAAATTGCGGTTCGACACCATTCATTGCGCGTTGCATATACCCCGTAGCAAACATGATTGGGGTGATAATTACACCGACAATCAGGCCGTCTAGCATCGAGCCGCCCAAACGCGCCCATCGCGATGCCAACTCGCCCTCTTCCTGCACCTGCACATCGGCCACTCTTGCGCTTGGCGGTCGATAGTTGTTTTCTTCGGTCATGTTCATCTCCTTTTTAATCCGACGATCGGGCCGGGCATGCGGGTATTCTTGAATTTCAAACCTGGCCCCTTTTCCATTCCGATACTCGCTGCCACCCTAATCAATACTGAAGAGGCTTAATGAATAGAGAAGCCGCTCGCTCGCAAGACCAACAAACAACGTGTCCGCGCGCGCGGAGCTGTCGTGTGATGGTCGCGACGTCGAGTGCGCGTTGTACGGTGCGATCGCCGGGCTCCAGCAACCTTGAGCGTTCCGAAGTGAGTTGTCGCGGACATGCTGCCCCCTTTGTAGACTGAAGTTTCTTTCGAATATACGGAATGCGCGCATCGAGCACGGACTCCTGCGCCGAAAGTACAATAGATCAAGTGTTGCGTCTGAACTGCCCCCCCTTCGTCGACGGTCAGCAATTTCGCCGCCGGTAGTGGATTCGTGCCTATTCACCTTGTTCGCCCCAGCGCGACTATCTCGGATAGTCGTTCATTTCTCTGCAATGAAAACAGCAACGAACAAATGCGCCACCGGCACCGACGCAATCCCTATGCGTTGAAACCCACAAACACAGTAGCGTCATCGACAGACTTGCGTTCGGAGACAACCGTATTTGCCGGGAATGCTTCATCTGGCCAACCCAGCGCGATGCTCTTCATAATGACTTGATCGTCAGCTACTCCGGCGTGCTCACGCACTACGGGTGATTGCATGATGCCTTGGCTGTTAATCACGGCGCCCAGCCCGCGAGACCAGGCGGCATTGACCAAGGCGGTTGCCACTGCGCCGCAATCGAAGGCCGCATCGTCGCTACCGTGCAGCACACGGTCATAGGTCACGATCACGCAGACAGGCGCATCGAATTGACGAAAGCCACGCATCACCCAGTCTTGGCGCATAGCCTTGTCATCGCGTGCAATGCCCATCGCGGAGAACAATTGCTTGGCGACGCCAATCTGCCTCTCGCGGTGCTGACCTATGAACGCCTCACCCGTGCGGAACTCGCGCGATTGCGGTATGCCTGCCAACATACGCTCGGTGTTGCCGGCGCGGATCCGATCGAGCGGCTTGCCAGTGATCACATAGAAATTCCAAGGCTGCGTATTCATCGACGACGGACTACGCATCGCCAAACCGATAATTTCTTTTATCAGCGCCATGGGAACCGGATCGGGTTTGTAGCCCCGGATGCTCCGGCGCCCAAGGATCACGTCGTCAAACTGCATTTGTGGCTCCTGAGATAGAGAGAAGTCGAGGAAAAGAGTGGCTTGAACGCTTCTGGCTCCGGAGCATGTGCAATGGCTAACGGCAAGCCGCGCATCGCGTTTTGCGATAGCTAGAACGGGACCATCCGTGGCAGCGTGAGGGTCACCGTGGTTTCACCCGGCACCGATAGGACCACAACCTTACCTTGCAACGTAGCCGCTCGACGTTGAAGATTCTGCAATCCACGTCCGGATCTATCTTTAGTCTGCTCTGGCACATCAAACCCCACACCGTTATCAATGAGTTTAATGGTGACTTGGTCTGGACCCGCGCCGGTCTCCACGCGAATCGTCGTTACCTACGCGTGTTTGAGCGTGTTAGTCAACGCTTCTTGCAGATGCGCAAGATCTGCAACGACGAAGTCGGGTTGAGCCACGGCAGCGCAGGCGTTTCTTGCACCTGCCATTCAAGTTTAATTCCTGCTGCTTCCAAGCGCTTCCCTAAGCGATACCGCAACGTGCCGAGCAGCGTTAAAAGATCCCACCCATCGGCTCAAGCGAATCGATGGTGAGCTTCAAATCGTCAATCGATTCGCGTAGCACCGTCGCCACTTGAGCATTGGTGAGCTTGCCCTGCTCCACCATGCCGATCTCTGGGTGCCAGTGTGGACTTCGAGGCAATTCGTCCATGTCGCTAATTCCATCCCGTTAGACCCGCGCCCATCTCTGAAGATTTTTTTGCCACCAAGTCCACACCGGCACCCAGGGTTCGCACGCTCGACTTTTTTAACAGTCTCCAGCGCGTTGCGAACGCCGTCAGCGCTCATTGAGCTTCCTGCAGTGCCACGCGGGCATCGACTTAGCGCCCTCGCCATTCTCGAAGCGTTTTTCACCATTCCTGCGTTCACGGGGCTGCTTTGTATTCGTCGGCTTGCGCGCGTGAACGGCCGAATGCTATTCAACGCCGGTAGGGTGATGCGTTTCGCCGAAGGAAAAATTCGCAAGCATCGGCTGCCAGCGAGCATGCGTATGTAGAGACGTGAGGAACGGCGACCGATGAATGACCTGTCTTGCCGATATCGCAGACAAGTTCGTCTGACGAGTGGCAGTCGGACCGAGTGTGTTCTCGATCGACTCGAGCGCCAGGTCTTCGTTGCCACGAAATGCGTACACCTCGGCAACGGCAATCGTCACGAGCGCATTGGCAGTAGGAACTTTCGCCAGCGCAGTGAGCCGCGCGAATGCTGCGTCCGCAGCGTCCACCCTGCCGAGGCCGTAGTAAGCGAGTGCGAGTACTTGTTCTCGCACTGCACTTTCGGGCATCTGCTTGGCTAACGCCAACGCCTCGTCGAAGCGACGCTGCAGGACCAGCACTCTCGCGATATCGAAATCGATCCTTGGCAACATTGGACTGAGTTCGCGCGCGTGTTTGAATTCCACTTCAGCCGCTTTGGGTTCGCCAACCGCTGCCAGAAACATGCCGAGATTGGCGCGGCCCTGAGCCGACAGCGGGTCGACTGCCACTGCGCGTCGCTGTAGCGACAGCGCTTCGTGCCGCTGCCCCACCGCGAGGGCTTTCCCTGCGGCGACACTGAGCACAAAAAAATCCGAAGGATTCAGCGCGATGGCGACCTTGCAGTAATCATCCGATCTCCCAAAGTCGCCGAGCCACCAGTAATACTGAGCTGCTCTGACGTGGGCCTCGGCGAGCCCAGGGGCCAGCGTCAATCCGCGCTCGATCGACGTCAGCCAGGCGCGCTGCGCCTCTTTTGCGGCGGGCTGGCCAGAAGTAAAAGAAGCGTTATAGGTGCCGGCGAGGCCTGCCCATGCGCGCGCGTAGTTGGGGTCGTCTTGTAAAGCTTGTTCGAAATACTCTCTGGCGCGCTTCACATCCGACTCGCCGCTTCGATTGAAGAAGTATCTGCCCCGCAGGTAACGCTCGAAAGCCTGCGCATTCGTGGTATCTGACCGCTGTGGATCACCGCCGTCGTTCAACGTCGCATTCAGTTGGGCAGCGACTGACGCTGCAATGTCGTCCTGCACGCTGAAGATGTCGGTGAGTTCGCGGTCGTAAGTTTGCGACCACAAATGCGCGCTCGTCGTTCCGTCGATGAGCTGCGCAGTGATGCGAACGTGATCACCGGATTTGCGCACGCTGCCCTCGAGCACATGAGTGGCGTCGAGCCTGCGGGCGATCGTCGGGATGTCGAGCTCCGGTCGATCTTTGAACGAGAATGACGAGGTGCGCGCGATCACTCGAACTGCGGCGGATTGCGCAAGCAGGTTGAGGATCTCCTCGGAGAGACCATCCGCGAAGTACGTCTGATTCTTTTCCTGGCTCATGTCTACAAAAGGCAGGACGGCGACTGCAAGCGTCGGCCGGTCGATAGCTGTACTGAGCGTAGGTTCGACAGGCGTTCGCAACAGAAAAACAGACAGGCCTGCGAGGATGCCAATGGCGGCGGCAACTGAGACAACCAACTTCCGCTTGTGGAGCCAGGCGAATCCACCGCGGGGTTGCGGCTCGGCAGGTGGTTGCACCTCGGTGTTCATTCCCTCGACGGTCACATTGGCCACGAAGCGATAGCCACGACCGGGCACCGTCACGATGAATCGATGCTCGCCCGGCCGCTCGCCGAGTACGCGCCGCAAGGTGTGGATGGTCTGGGTGAGGTTGCTTTCTTCGACAATGACGTTCGGCCAGAGCGCGTCCATCAGCGTCTGCTTGTCGAGCAGCTGTCCGGCGTGCTCGACGAAATACAGCAAAGTGTCGAAAACCTTGACAGTGACTTGCAGCGGGTGGCCGTCAACACGCGACGACAGCACTCGTCGCTGCGCGTCGAGCCGGAAATCGGCGAACCCATAAATCGGAAGTGGGGTCGGATGTGCTTGCGGCTGGGTCAAGAGGCTGTTCCGTGCGCTTCATTGAGAAGTTTTGAGCCGTCACCAACGAGTTTTGAGAGGGCTTGCCCCGATTGTAACGCTCGCGTCGCGGGCGTCGGTCGAGATTTTTGATTGCCCGGCAGGCGTATCACCAACGAGGAATTCAAGCATGAACACCGGCATGAAAATAAGTAATGACAGAAGGATGCGAAGTGGCTATTCGCTGGCCGCGACCCTGGTTGCGGGCCTTGTCTCAGCACTGGTCTCAGGCCCATTGTCGGCGGGCGGCCATCCGGATCACTCTCACTGGACCACGGCCGTCACCATCCCCGCACTCAATTGGCCTCAGATACCGGATGGATGCCCGATTGAATCGGAAGACGGGTTGTCGATTTTCATCGCGTCGACGCGTCCCGGCGGAATTGGCGGCAACGACATCTGGGCGGCGGACCGCACCAGTATCGACTCCCCTTGGGGAACCCCCAGGAACCTCGGTGAACCGATCAATACGGCGTCGGCAGATTTTTGTCCCACCCCAGTTATGGGTCGCTCACTCTTTTTCGTTTCAGAACGTCCCATCAACGGCGCAGGTGCCGCGGCTTGCGGCGGTGGAGATATGTACCTCGCACGTCAGAGTCCTGCAGGAGGATGGACCACACCGCAGATGCTGAAGTGTGCACCGGAGGGACCCAACACGGCGGGCGCCGAGCGCAGTCCCTCGCTAGTGGAAACGTGGTTCGGAACCTTTCTGTTTTATTCCAGCAACGGCGGCAGCGCTAACCAGGATATTTACGTGAGCACCCAAGGTGAAGATGGCACCTTCGGCCCGGGCAAGCGGATCGCAGCGCTTAGTACCTCGGCATTCGAGGACATCATGCCAAATGTGCGCCTGCGAGAAGACGGGGCTCTCGAAATGGTCTTCAGTTCCAACAGACCCACATGGGGACGCAATCAACCTGCGTTCGGAGCGCAGGACGTGTACGTCTCGTACTCGTGGTGGCCAACCCAAGGATGGACAGCACCGCAAAATCTCGGAGCTGCTGTCAACACATCGGGCGTCGAGCAACGCTCGACCTTGTCACACGACGGCAAGCGACTGTACTTCGGTCGCGACGGCGACATCTTCACGAGCAGCAGAAAAGGCTGGCACGGACGCTGATGTCATTCAACCGTCGCTGCAGCTGACACTGCAGCTACGGTTTTCTTGAATCGTATTTTAAATCTCGCACGGAGACTCGAAATGTTGCGCCACGTTGGAAGCCGTTATCTGATCGCTGCATGCGCTAGTATTTTCATTTTGTCGCTGATGGGTTGTCCCGGTCCGCGAGATGGCAGTCCCCCGCGTCCTTTGGATACGGTCACTATCCAAGGCGAAATCACTACGCTCGTCAAGGGCGACTTAAGCCCGGGCACGACTGCAAAAGGCTCATGGTGTTGCAATAGTTGTTCGAGCGGGAACGGGCTCTCGTGCTCCGGCTGCACTACGGTGCCGTCGGGTGGCTGCCCAACGGCCGGTGACGTTAGCGAGAAGAAGTCGATCCTAGTTGATTGTCCTGGGACAACGACTTACGACTCCTTATCGGGCAAAGTGACCTGTCTCTGATCTATCGTGACGCCGCGATAACTCGCGGCGCCATCGGACTCATCTCCAAACTCGGCACCGGTATGCGGATATCAGGATATTTGCGGCACGAAACATCTAAATTGACGACGACCTCCACCGCAACGATTACGCCTACTCCACCGCGCGTTCGCGTGAGCGTCGGTATTACTGGTCATCGCGTCGATCATGCGGGCTTCGCGAATAACAGCGAGCAGATTGCTGCGACGCTGACGGAAATCTTTGCTCACATCGACAAGACGGTTGCCGCGGCGCCCACCGTGTTCGGTGCTGGATCGGTCGCGCCGACGCGATTTCATTCGTTATTGGCCAATGGCGCGGATCAGATGGCGAGCGACATGGCGCTGCATCGCGGTTGGGAGTTGGTTGCGCCGATTCCGTTCGGTCGCAAATTGAATGAAGCCATCAACGCGGCGCCGACCACTGTCCTGGATGCGCGAGCTTTGCTTGAGGGTCGCGATGCGATGGACCCGCAGACGCAATCGAATGCGCTGGCGATTCGCGCGCTCACGGATCGGGCGCGCACGTTCGAGCTCGCCGATGCCGACGACTTTATCGCGACACTCTATTTAGAGCATTTATCCGTTCCGCTCGAGTTCTCCAAGGCGCAGCGATTTACGGTGGAGCGCTCCGAACGCGCGGCGCTAGCCGGAAAAATCTTGGTCGAACAATCCGACATCGTGATCGGCGTGTGGGATGGATTGACGACGGCGCATGTGGGCGGCACCGGACATACCATCGAGATTGCGTTGGAGCTGGGCGCTCCGGTCATTTGGATCGACCCGGGGCAGCCGAACGCATGGCGAATCTTGCGTGCGCCGGAATCGTTAACGACGTTGGCGACAGCAACGCAGGAAGATCGATGTGAAATTTTGACGGCGATGATCAACGAGGTTTTGTTGCCCATTGTCGTTAGCGATGCAACGGACAAGTCGTTTCGCGGTGTGCGCGCGCTGGACTCGGAGAAGTGGCGCGCGCAGAGCAATCCGCTGGCACATGCTTATCGTCGTGTGGAAACGATGTTCGGCGCGGACTCCTTCCGCGCGCGATTTCGCAGCATCAAACAAACCTACGAAACCGGCGACGCGATCGCGGTGGGCAGCGCGGCGGACATGATGAAGTCGCTCAAGTCGTTGCTCGCGAGCGATCCGCCCTTCGTCGATCAGATCGAGGAGGCTGTATTGCGCCGCTTTGCGTGGGCGGACGGTATTTCCTCGCGGCTGTCCGACAGCTATCGCGGTGGCATGACGGTGAGCTTTGTACTTTCCGCGTTGGCGATTGTCGGCGGTGTGTCCTATTTGCCGCTCGTGAAGGCCGATCACAAATGGTTCTTCGCGCTGTTCGAATTCTTGTTGTTGAGCGCCATTTTGACGATCACCTTTGTGGGCAGCCGCCGGCGCTGGCATGCGCGTTGGTTCGAAACGCGTCGTGTGGCGGAGTACTTTCGCCACAGTCCCGTCTTGTTGGCGTTGGGTGTGGCGCGACCATCAGGGCGCTGGCCGCGCGGAACGACCACGTCGTGGCCGGAGTGGTACGCGCGCTATGCCCTTCGCGAAATCGGTTTACCGCGTGTGGTCATCACGCCGGGCTACCTGCGAGCGGTGCTAACCAAACTGCTGGACGATCACGTGACGCGGCAACGCGACTATCACCTATACAAAGCAAAGCGGCTCACCAACGCACATCGCAATCTCGATCGACTCTCGGTCGTATCGTTCCAATTGGGCGTTGCGTCCGTCGGCATCTACTTGCTGCTCAAAGTCGCGACGGTGCTCGGCTGGCTCGACGACGCATGGCTTTTGAACGCCGCAAAGATCTTTACCGTCCTGGGCGTGTTGTTTCCAACCTTCGGCGGCGCCATCGCCGGCATTCGCTACTTTGGCGACTTCGAACGCTTTGCCGCCATCTCCGAAGTGACTGCGGAAAAACTCGGTGCGGTTCAGGCCCGCATCGAAGTGCTTCAAGCAGCACCGGATGCAACGCTTCACTACAGCCACGTAGCCGAACTCGGCCACGTCACCGACGACATCGTGGTTAGCGAAATCGAAAACTGGCAAGCCGTGTTCGGTGGCAAGCACATTACTGTGCCGGTTTAGCTCAGCGGCGACAGCGCAACGGAAATTTGGAGACGCCATGGGCAAATCATTCATAAGGTGGTCACGGGAGTTTGGCGTCATCGACCTTGGTGACGCCGGAGATCCTTATCCCCGTCCCACACACACGGCGGAGCGAGGCGGTTTCCATGGCCAGTGAAGTCTTCATCAGCTACCGCCGTTCGGATCAGGAAAAGGCGCGCCTACTGCACGCCCTGCTGAAACAGCGCGGGGTCGATGCTTGGTACGATGCGCTTGTCGGCGCAGGCGCGGACTGGCGCAGGGCGACCGCTAAAGCGCTCGATGCTGCGCCAATCTTCGTACTGCTGTTCTCCAAGAACGCCGCGGCGTCGGATGACATCGGCAAAGAACTGGCGGCGGCGACCTTCTCCAAGAAACTGGTGATTCCGGTCCGGATCGAGGACATCAAGCCCAGCGGAGAATTTCTCTACGAGCTTGCCAGCCGCAACTGGTTCGATGCGTTCGAGGATACTGAGGCGCGATTCGTCGTACTGGCCGACAGGCTCGCGGCACTGGTGAAAGGCGGGCCGGATGCGGACGTCGCTGCCTTCAACCTTGGCACATCAGATCCCCCACCGGTGATCAAGCCGGTGCCGAGGCCGTTGTTCAGGCGTCCATTTGTGCTTGGCAGTCTTACCTCAGCGGCGCTCGCCTTGGTTGCCGCCGTGGCGATATTCAGTCCGCGTCCACAGGTGAGCGCTCCGCAGGGCGCGCCGACCGGCCAGCTCGTCGCCTTTTTCGGCTTCACGCCGACCGGCGATGCGCCCGGAATCATTGCGACAGCGGAGGCCGCCACCGATCGCATGTTCCAGACAATGGGCTCGACCTGGCTTGGTACAGTGGCCCGTACAGAGACGAGAGGTACGCCGGAAGACAAGCGTTTCGCCCGCGCCGCCAAACTTGGCGCTCTCTACGCGCTAAGCGGCGAGATGCGCGCCAGCAAGGATGGCGTCGTCCTGGCGGTACGCTTCGAGGATGTTCCGTCCCGGATGGCGCTATGGGAAAACGTCTTTACCACTCCTACTTCGGACGCGGCCCATCTTCCAGCCCAGGCGGCGCGGCGCACGGCCGAGGTCATGTGGTGCATCACAAAGACCCGCGCGGAACTTACGCGCGACACGATCGAACTTCTCAACTTGATCGCCGATAGGTGTCGGCAAGGCGGCGGCTCCAATAACCAGAACGCTTCTTATAATGTCGCCCGCATGCGCGCCGTCGCTGCGGCCGACCCCGCTTCGGTCTTCAATCAGGCCCAGCTGGTCTTCATGCTTGGGATGGGCGTGGCAACCGCACCGCCGTCGGCGCAAGCGGCATGGATTGCCGAAGCGGAGGCCGTGCTAAAGCGCGCGACCGAGCTCGACCCGCAGGAGCCCGGCTTATATCTGGCGCGCATCACACTCGCATACGGCAAGTCCGTTCCCTTGGCCGAGATGGATGCGATCGTGTTGGAGGCGTTGACGCAGTCTGAGAGTAAAGACACTTTTGTATTCGGCGAGGCAAATGTGTTTCGCTATTCGATTCTTCGGACCGTGGGGCGTTTCCGTGAGGCCTTGCCTCATGCGATCGCGGCATCTTCGAACGACCTGCTCACACCCCCGATAACAGTGGGAATGGCCTACTCCGCGGTTGGACGGACAGCCGAGGCGCGCGCCGAACTCGAGCCTGTGCTGGCGGCGTATGGCGGCCAATTTTGGGGCACCGCCATCACGCACGCGATCTTTCTGGGCGCCGCCGACGCCGCGGCGATGCTGGCATCCCCGCCGTCGGCGATACCAAAGACGACCATTGACTGTCTGCGTGGTATCCACAAGGCGCATGTCTCGACGAACGCCAATGGTCGCGCCCTTGGGGCGAAGCAGGCAAGCTCTTGCAGCGAAGCCGGCGTGCTATCTCCATTGCAGGCTTTGGCGTCGCTCGCTGCGCTGGGCAATCTCGATGCAGCGTTCACGCTGGCGGGCCGGCACCCTTTCACGCCCTATGCGAACGGGTCGGGCGCGTTGGGGTCGCTGTTCTGGCCGACATCTCGCGCCATGCGCTCCGATCCGCGCTTCCTGCCGTTGGTCGAAAAGCTGGGCATGATGGATTTTTGGCGCGCGACCAAGAGCCAACCCGACGTGTGCGAGTCCGAAGCCGTGCCGTTCTGTGCGGCGCTCAGGGTGCCTGTGCGCCCGTAGTCAATTGGATAAAGTAACTGACCGGAATGGGCCCGTCACTGTCCGTTGAAATCACATGAAAAGCTGAGAACTTAACCGGCACGCAGGTTCTCCCGGGATGCTTGAGCTCAGCACAAACACATCAGTCACTACTACCGCTTTGCCTTTGGATAGCCCCACGAAGCGCCGATGGCGAGGCGGTATTCGCCGAAGCGCTCGGCCAACTCGTAGTCGTTTTCGTATTCGGTACTGACGCCTAGGCCTCGAGCGCCGACGCCGATGCCGATGTCGACGGGTCCGGCATGGAAGAAGAACATGCCGTGCAATTCAAAGCCTGTCTTTTGCCCTCGTCTTGGTCTTCCGTCTTTAGGTATGCGGCGCCGATGTCGATGGTCACGAACCTGCCCGCGTTGATCAGCATCGAGCTTTCAAGGAACCGCCGTCAGATTCCTCGTCGGTCTCATCGACGATTGCGAACCCCTGCTTTACGTAGCCGCCGCCAACCCGAATGCCCAACACACCCTTTTGCGGGGGTGCGTAAAATAACCCGATGCGCAAATCGTCGATCGTTGCGTCATCTTTAAAGACATCGAACAATCTTCCGTCGCGTCGCAGCTCTCCGCCGTCGTACCACCGGAAAAGTTCGATCAATCTGCTAAATATCTCGCTATCAACGATCAGATCGCGCACATTGCGCCCATAGACCGTGCGCTTTTAAATTTCTATGACCGAAAGACAAAATGTTCGAGCTACGCGGCGCGTATCCACCGAAGTCGCTGCCGGATTCCTTCAGAGTTCTACAGTTGGTTGCCCTCGAAGTTCAATTCAAAGTTCAATTCAAAGTTCAATTCGGAGATCTCCATGAGCGACCACCCGGGATCATCCGATCCCAATTCGCCGCACGACTTTTCTGAGCGCCAAAAGATTATCCAAGCGCAATCAACTCAATCGTGGGCATTGATCGGGCTCTTCGTCCTCGCGCTGCTCGCGGCGCTTCACATCGCTCGAGATGTTGTGTTGCCGGTCTTTGTAGCCTTGATCTTGAATTGGATGTTCGCGCCGGTCATACGCGCGATGAACAAGTGGCGGATCCCTGCGCCGCTGGGCGCGATGATCGTCGTGCTGGGTCTCATATCCGCGTTTGTTGGCGGAGTCTATAATCTGGCCGAACCGGCCCGTTCCTGGGTCGAGAGAGCGCCGCGAGTATTGCGTCAAGTCGGTACCGAGTTGAAGCTCATCGCCGCTCCAGTAAAAGAAGTCACGTCAGCCACGGATAAAGTACAGGCATTGGCGGAGAGCATCGCGGGCGGCGACTCAGACCGTAGAATTCAAGAGGTTGTCATCAGAGAGCGGCGCCTGGCGACTATCATCGTGGACGCCATCAAGAGGTTTTCCATCAGCACCATCAGCGCGCTGATACTGCTGTATTTTCTGCTGGCCTCTGGGGATTTGTTCTTGCGCAAGATCATTGCCGCAACACCTCAACTTGCCGACAAAAAGCGTGCGGTTGAAATTTCTCGGCAAGCCGAATCGGATATTTCGACGTATCTGTTTACGGTGACGGCGATCAACGTCTCGCTTGGCTGCGCAGTCGCACTCGCGATGTATGTGATCGGCGTGCCCAATCCCCTCTTATGGGGCGTCACGGTCGGTTCGCTCAATTTCATTCCGTATCTTGGCGATGTCGCCAGTTTGACTATCTTGTCGGTAGTCGGCCTGCTGACATTCGACGAACTGTGGCGCAGTTTATTGGTGCCCGGCGTCTTTTACGCACTGACGGCGTTCGAGGGATACTTCATCACGCCATTAATTCTCGGCCAGCGCCTGAGGCTGAATCCGGTGGTCATCGTGCTGTCGCTCCTGCTTTGGGGCTGGCTATGGGGGATACCCGGCGCGCTGCTTGCTGTGCCGATTTTGGTGGTCCTCAAGACGGTAAGCGAACGCGTGGACGCGCTAAAAACGTACGGCGAATTTCTGCGCGCGTGAATCGGTTGAGTCGGACGTCAGGTGTAACGAACTGTGGGCCAGCCGATCGCGAGGCGCGCCGAAGATGGGCGCGATTGGACATCAATTGCCGGCCAATAGCGCTGATCGCCATTCACGTCCGCATTAAATTGGATGGGCGTCCAGTGTCCGTGCCTAAATGTGCACAGTAACCCCGTTATCGTTCAACACGCCGAGCAACTTAGTAATTTCCGGAGGGCCTGGCGGAATTTCCCTGTCGACCGCAGCGAACATCTGAGTCGCACTCCCGCCCTTACCCGTCACTTCGAACACATCGCAGCCATCGACGAGATATTGAAAGCTGTGAATCGTCCCGGAAGGAATGTGAACGAGCGTACCTGGAGAACATACGGTGGTTCTCCCTGCACACGTGAATTCGATCTTGCCGTCAATAACGAAGAACGACTCATCCCAGGGATGACTGTGCGGTGGCGGGCCCATCCCTGCATTCCCGCGCTGCCTCGTAATCTCGTACCCTTGCGTGGCCTTATTGGACGCTAGCACGGTCACTTGAATACCAAGTACGTTGAGTGCAGTCGGATGATCGCCAGGCATCACGACAAACGGTTCAATTGCCACTGCATTCTCCTTGAGAGACTCGCAATCCAGAAGTGCCTGGGCTTTCATAAATATTTATACTTCATTTACCGATTGTGAACGCTGGTCGTGCCGCTGCGCAAGCAGCGACGAGGGTCGGTGCCGGTGGGAGTCCCAGGGTCCTCACAGCACCTTCAGACTATTTTTCGTCACCACGAACTCAGACGCATCCGTCTGATGAATCGTGCATTCGCCAAAAAAATGGAAGTCGACCAGCCACGCGCGGAACATCGCAATGAAGAAAAGCGTCACGTCCGCAATTTCGTAATCAGCACCAATCGTTCTGAAACTACGCCGTGGAACATCTGCCTGAACCGCTGCATAGGCTGCGCTCTTGACGGCGTCGACAACGCCGTCCCAACTCGCCCACCAGCATTCAGCCAGCGCATCGCAATATGGCGCCCGGCGCTGCATATCGATTCGGACTGTGTTCTGTACGTACATGCGTAAATTCGGAAGATTGCAAATCAACCCCGCATGCGTGTTGCGCCAGTGGATATTGAGTCTCTAGCTCCATTCCGTTCTTGCGCCAAATGGGAACGACTGTTTTGATCGTATCCGACAGGCCTTTGGTGCTCATCGGAGCCTCGCCCGTTGGAGAGTGTGGCGTGATGAACATCGGTGACCGGTTGCTCGTATCAACGAAGTTTTCCTCATCATCCAGCATGGCCCGAAACTCAGGAGTTGACGCGACCGATCGGACAGCATCGGCGCTTTCAAACCAAGCGAATGAAAGTCCATCCCATGGGGTTTCGCTTCTCTGTAGTTCGGGACGCACCAGATTGGTGACTAGTCTGTTCAACCCTGGGAGCTTCGCTGCGATGGGGCCATGCGTTTCGATCCAGTAGCGCGCAAAGCCCTCGAACGACATGCCAGGCTTCCTGCGAACAAACACGAGCGTTTTGATCACTTCCAAGAGTCACCCGCTTGCAGTAGGGATAAGAGACCAGCGTTCGCGAGCATTGTGCCGCGTCGGCGTCTCGGGATTATTGCTTCACGGCTTTGGCGGTGGACCAATGGGTAGTCTGAATGCCCGTCGGGATGTAAAGATATGAGGATACCTGCGTTATGTAGCTCTCGATATCTTCATATCTTTACACCGGGTATTTCGGGTCTCCTTTATTCTTCCTATCTGTCTGAAACTCGAAGCGCTGTAACAGAATACGGGTCGGGAAACCGACCGAACACAGCGGGATGCAACAGGGGATTGATTCGTGGATATAGCTGAATTTTTTGCGTCCAGTTCGTTTCTATTTGTTTATTCCGGGCTGCTCATTTCGCTAACGGTCATCGCTATTGTTCGAAATCAACTCTCGATCATTTCGGAAGCCAAGGTATCGCGCGACATCATCAAGCTTGTCGATACCGCCCATTCCGTTGACGCCGCCGGCAAGGTCGCGCAGCTCCTTTTGTTGAACGAGTTCACGGGCGCTCGCATTCTCACGCATGACGCGTGCCGCAGAGATGACCTTGGCGAACACAAGGTCTGGCGGAACCCCAAATCCGCCACCGCAAGGGCGACCGCCAACTATCTGGGCGTGATGGCGGCCGTGCCAGCGGAAAGCCACAGTCTTGAAGGCCTGCGTCCCGCAAGGACGATGCTGGAGGACGCGTACCGGCGGCTGCATAAGGGCTTGAGCGGCTTTGGCGACTTCATTATCCGCGTGGCACTTCTCGGCACATTTATGGGACTCATCGCCGCGCTGACGATCGCCAGTGCGAACATCGGCGTCGCGCAAGGATCGGCCGCCGTTCAAAGCGCTCACATGCGGGACTTCATCCAGGTGCTGCTGGCGACGGCGGCCAACAAATTTTGGATATCTGCGGTGGGCATCGGTTGCGCATTGATCGTGCAGATCTATCGCTCTGGCTCGGAGAAAGCTCGGCACATCGTGCGCCTTGGAGACGCCTTCGACCATGCGCTTACCGATCCCGACATCGCCGCCGCCTGGTGCCCACCGGACGCAAGCTTGGCTAGCCAGAAGGAAATCGACGTCAGGTTCTTGAGGGAGGCCATCTTCGATCGGATATCGAAGTTGGATCTTGCGCCTCTCAACGAGGCGATCGCCGAAACAGCCGCGGCCCTCAAGGCCAACGCGAAGAACTCTGTCGTCTCATTTGGACCGGCGCCGCCGCGACGGAGCGGAGAGTGATGCCTGGACGATTGATGCGACGCGCTAGCCCCGTGGAGCTGGCGGACGGTGAAGGACCGTTCGTGTCGTTCACCGACCTTTTTATCGGAATACTGTTTCTGTTCCTGATCCTGGTGGCCGCTCTCATGCTGATGCACCACGAAGCCGTTCAAATGCAACAGGCCGAAGCCGAGGTGATGCAGGCTGAAGCTCAGAGGATGTCCGAGCAGATTCGGGACCTGCAGGCCAAGCTTGATGCGGTCCCCAAACCCAAGCCCGACCAGCCGGAATTCCGCTTAGGTATCGTCTTCAACATTTATCAGAGACCCGTAGCTGCCGGCGCGAACTGGACATTTTCCCGCACGGTTCGGGTTTTCCGGTCGCCAAGTGGAGTTTGCATCAACACCGTCTGGATGCGCAGCAACCTAAGCACTGCATGGATACCGGCGGTCTCAGACGAGGACATTCCGACTACCGCGCAGAAGGATGATCTTCGAAGCTTCAAGCCATGCGGAATTTCCGCCTCAGGCGATCAGTGGAAGACGAGCACAGAGACAGGCAACCTGAAGCGAGTATCGAAAGACCTGTACAGCGGAACTGTCGTCTTACACAAGACTGAGGGAGATGTTCGGCATGAGATGCAGTACAGAGTCTTGGGTGTATTCGATAATTTTTTTCGCTGAACGCCGCTCTAATCCCCTCCCCCTGCGACAGGGGGAGGGGATTAGAACCGAGTTGCCGATGAGCCTATGAAATCTGTTCTTTCACGATTGGGTTGGGCTGGCGTACTCGCTGCTACCTTGCACACTCTCGCCTTCGCGCAGTTACCACAAAATAGCGGCGGCGCTTCGAAGGTCGCGGCCGATCCAGCGACAGTGCAAGGCTTGGCCTCGGCGCACGACTATCGTCCGCCCGAAGGAATCGGCTTCAATGCCGCTGACTTTCTCAGCGAGAACGTGCGCCTGACGGCCGAATGGTTTTATGCCGCCGAGAACAAAGGCAAGAAGCTGCCCACGATCATCATCGCGCACGGTTGGGGCGGCACGGCCGCGACTTTGCGTCAGGACGCCATCGACCTGGCGCGCACCGGCTATCTGGTCATGCTGTTCGATTACCGGGGGTGGGGCGACAGCAATGGCCGCGTGATGCTCACAAGCCGCCAAGCAATCGGGGCGAAAGCCGGCACGAGTGGTGGAACATTCACAGCAGAGGTGCGTGAACTCCGCGGCTACATCGATCCGTGGGAGCAAGTGGATGACTGGTTCAACGCCATCCACTATGCGGTGACGAATCCGATGGTCGACGCCGATCGCATCGGCATCCTCGGCTCCGACCTTTCCGGAGGGCACGTTATCTATGTCGCGGCTCACGAGCCCAGAGTCAAAGCGCTGGTCAGTCAGGTGAGCAGTGTGGACATTCGCCCCTACAAGCCTTTCCAATCGGACCCCGCCAAAGTGATCGCGCAGACGAACACCGCAGCTTCGCGAATTGCTACTGGTCAGGAGCAATATCCGGCCGAGCGTTCGCGCGCCGGCAACCGAGTCGGCGCACCGGTGGGTGCAAACGTTGTGCGCTGGGCGCCCGTTGAACTTGCGAGCCTAGTTAGCCAACCTACGCTGTTCGTTCTGGCCGAGAACGAGGAGCTTTTCGCCAACGCCAACAACGGCCAGCTGGCCTGCGAGCGAGTCAAGGGAGCACGCAAGATGGTGATGCTCCCCAACATCACCCACTACGGCATCTACGACACCGAGCGAAAGCGAGCGGTCATGCTCACCATCGATTGGTTCGATAAATACTTGAAGCTCGCCGGCGGGCCGATCGATAACAAAAAGCCCGAGCGAGGAGAGTGCTATCCCCCGCCCGAACCCCCGATGGGTGAAGTGGATGACGACGGCAGCGGCGAAGGACACATTGCGCCGGATGCATCGGCGCGTTGGAACTGACGTGCACTTATGCGCGGCGATACCTGCATCAACGAATCAACTTGTTTGACGTCGAATAATTTTGCCGATCTACGAATCTCACCGGGGTGCTGCCGGTGTGTTCCTTCTTACCTAAAAAGATCCCGCTGACCCCGGACTGACACCATCGAGCTCGGATCTTCGACAACAAGCGCAACCTCGATGAGGAAAGCACCGCCTCTACGGTAACCGTATCCCACTCTGTTCAATACCGAATTACTCCTTCTCGCACCCGGATATCAATAGTGCTTCGTTACCACAGTACACCGCAGACATAACGAAAGGCGAGCCTGTGCTGCGTTCCGAGTTGTTATCGCACGGCAAGCACTTGGAGTTCTACCGCCATCCATTTCTGCACACTGGGTCTACCCCCGAATTGAAGCAAGGGCTACAGGAATTTCTGCATCAGAATCACTATCGAGTAGCGCCAGTAACGCTCGACGATGCTGACTACATGTATGCCGCGTTGTATCAGAAGACGGAGTTTCATGAACGAGTGAAGGCGGAGTACATTCCTTATATGGAGTCGATCGTCGCCTTCTTTCAGCAACGTGCAGTTGAAGTCACCGGACGTGAGGTGGCGCAACCATTATTGATTCATGCGAATCGATTGAATCGATTTGATGCCGGATCTGTTGGCGATGTTGGACACCCGTCAACAACTTCGGTCAATAAAAGGCGCCCAGCGCGTTACTGTTAGTTGATCGACGATCAGGCCAATTGAATGATCCTCAGCTAGCCTTGAGAACGAGTTGGCGTCTTTATTGAGTTTTGCCTTTAAGTCCACAACCGGCACCGGTGGGTTCCGAACGGAAGGATTTCAGCCGCGATGCTTGGAGTGCCACTCTCTGTTCAGGCGATTCAGATCAAATCCCTTTGGATCGAACACTCCGCCGGTCCACTGCAACATGTCGACGTGGCCCTGTTTTGAAGGGTTAGCGATGCATTCGAGAAAATGCGCATAGCCGGGTGGGCCGCCGACGTCCTCAGGCGGACATGCATTCTCGCCGGCAGTGCACGCCGGAATAGGCAATTCTATTTTGGTCCATCCCGCCGGTGTCTGCTCTACGACGATTCGATGTATCCACCCATCGCCCACATCATAGTGGTACTCAAATTCGCCGGTCACACCCAACTCACGGACAACTTTCGAAAGCGACCCTTTCTTTTCATCCCGGTAGCGATCAACGTTGGAATTTAATGCCATCTGCTGAATCCAGGCTTTAGGTGCAATGACAATCTCCCCCACATGAAACTCATGCGCGTGGGCAGACTCCCAACCCATGACCCACTGCAAGTAGGGATGCAGCATGGCGAACGTCCATTCGCCCGGAACGATGACTCGTCGCCACACGAGCGGAACAACATCCTGCAATTCCATACGAAAGGTGACGAGTTCGGGCTTCGGCGGGGTGGGCATGTGGTTCTCTTCATCGGTGCCGGTGGGTACTCCACTCTGTGAGTAATCTAGGTGTACGTCAAATCCCGGGCAGTCCAGGTGAGGACTTATGGGAAAACTCGATCAAGACACAAATTAAATCCAAAACACCTGGGGACTGCATGTCTATCTACGAGTCCCATTTTCGGGACGAGGAGAAGGTTATGAGTGGTGGCTTTTGGATTTGCATCGGGCTCGTGGTTCTGAGACACCTTCGGTGCCGAGACACCTTCGGTGCCGGAGTAAAGATATGAAGATATCGAAAGGCCGCCCGAACGCTCGCTCGCGCTGATTTCCCATATCTTCATATCTTTACTCCGGCACCGTTGGGTTCTCCGAAACCAATCTCCCAGCTGACTCAACGTTGGATTGGCTCAGACCTGTCGAGTCCGAGCGATCGACTTCGGCTTAACCACGTGTCCGGAAAAAGCGGGCGCGCTCAACAGGTACGGTACGTCTCACTTTGGCCTCGACGGCGGGGAAGTCTCCAAACGCGTCCTTAGGCTCAGTACCAGGGAAGGGACAGTCAGTCCCTGAATGCAATGAATTGACGAACAGCGCTATTGCAAGGAACAGCCCTGCTTGGATGATGGCAGGTTCCAATTTCCCGGTAGCAACGATTCGTGCCGCAAACTTCCCTCGATGAGCAGAACGACGACGTTCGACGGGTGCCGATGCTCCCAATCGTCGCGTTCCTGCTGGTCGTAGGCGTGGCGATTGTCGTATCCGCGTTCATTGGCGTGCCGCCGATCGCCATTGCCAGCCACGCTGGCGCAGCGGTTCTTGCAATCGGCGTCGCCGCGCTCCTCACGGTCGTTGCCAAGTTTCGACAGCTCGCGCCGAAAGCGCTTGGTGTCCCCGCTCCACCGAGTGCGGTGCGCTGGACGAACGGCTCAACCTCGCGTGCACCGCATCGAACCTCGAGATATGGGAATACGATGTTGCTTCACGCCAATTGATCTGGAGCGCAACTCGCCTGCCCGCAACCGAGATGTTCGAGCGCCACGCGAATGCCGGCGATCGCGCGGTGGCAGAAGTTACGGTGAAGGACGCGATCCGCGCCGGGCAAGAGACCTGTAGCTACGAGTATCGGTTCACGAAGGACGGCGTCACACGTCAGCTGCGCGATTGCGTCGCGATCGTGCGTGACTCACAGGGAGAGGCGAAGCGCCTCGTCGGCACGACCAAGGATGTCACCGCCGAAATGGAGGCCTTCGCAGCGCTGCGACAGCGCGCCGATGACGAACGGGTCATGCGTGATCGCTTGAGCGTTGCGACCGCGGCGGCCCGCATAGAAGTGTGGGAATCCGATCTGCGCATGGCGCAGTTCACTTGGCTCATCAACAATATCCCTGCATACGGGTTGCAGGACGTTCCGATCGAAAAATACACGGATGCTTGGAACGCGCTTGTACCGGCTGAGGATCAGCTCGTCATTCAACAAACCGTTGAACGCGCCGCGCGTAGTAATCAGGCCGATTGCGCCTATCGCTTTCGCGTCGATTGCGGCGGTCGGACCCACCACATGCAGGCATATGTGCGAATCGAGCGGGATGCCGGCGGCCGTCCACAGTATTTGCGGGGTACAACAAGGACATCTCAGATGAAGTGGAGACGACGGCGCTGATGGTGAAGCAGGCCGAGCAGGAACGCTCGCTGCGCGATCGACTCAATGTCGCGACGCGTTCGGCAGGCATCGCTTCCTGGGAAATCGACCTGAGGGATTTCAAGTTTCTGTGGCGCGAGAACTGGCAGCTATACACAGAAGAAACTGGCGAGTCAGTGCTCAAAGTCATTCAGGATCGCGTCGTGGAGGAGGATCGCGACAACTTTCGAAACGCGGTGAGCGCAGCCATCGCCGCAGGCGCCGACACGTTCGCGTATCGATATCGACTGCGCGGCTCGGACGGGACGATAATCCATTTGCAGAATCACGCACGTCTGTTGGTCGACGCCGCGGGACGACCCAGTAGTGCGCTCGGCGTTTCGTGGAATATCACGAAGGAAGTGGAAGCGGCACGCGCCCTTGAATTGGCGCAGCACCGATTCGCGCGCGCAATCAACGGCACTCAAGACGGGCTTTGGGAACTTGAAGCAAATGGCGCGGCATGGATTTCGCCGCGAGTGATCGAGCTATTGGGCTATCGGCAGGAAGAACTGGCGGCAACGACCGATTTCTTGCGTGAGTTTCTTCATCCCGAGGACATCGCGCGGGTCGCCGCGGCGGCGAAGGCGCACGATTTGCATGACGAACCCTACGATGTGGAGATTCGTCTGCGATTGCATTCGGGTGAGTATCGCTGGTTCAGAGCGCGCGCGAAGGCGGAACGCGACCCTGCCGGCTGCTCGGTTCGCTTGTCCGGATCGTTGCAGGATGTCAGCGACGCGCGCGCGGCCCGTGAAGAAGTGCTACGCGCGAAGGCCGCCGCCGAGAACGCGAACGCGGCGAAGAGCGCTTTTCTCGCGAATGTCAGCCACGAAATCCGTACGCCGATGAACGGCATCATCGGCTTGTCGAACCTGCTGCTGGAAACCACGCTCGATCGTACGCAGCACGACTATGCGAACATGATCTACTCGAGCGGCGAAGCCTTGCTGACAGTCATCAACGACATTCTGGACTTCTCAAAGATCGAAGCCGGCAAGCTCGACATCGAGACGATCGAGTTCGATGTACGCGCCGCCGTCGAGGATGTCGGCGCGATGCTGGCGGGCCAGGCAGCGGCCAAGAAGTTGGAACTGATCGTCGACGTGCAGCCGGATGTGCCGCTGCTTGCATTAAGCGATCCACAACGTATTCGTCAATGCCTGATCAATTTGGTCGGCAATGCCATCAAATTCACTCAGGCGGGCGACGTCAGGGTGGGCGTTCGTACACTAAAGTCGAGCGACGAGCGGGTGATGTTCGAATTCGAGGTTCGCGACAGCGGCATAGGCATCGACGCGGCGACGCAGCACACACTCTTCCAACCGTTCGTGCAGGCGGATTCTTCGACGACGCGACGGTTCGGCGGCACCGGACTAGGACTTTCGTCGCTTTGACGGCTAACGCCATGACCGGCCAGCTCGAGCGCTGTCTTGCGTCGGACATGGATGGATTTCTCACGAAACCGCTGCAATCGGCACGCCTGCAGGAGGTTCTCGACCGGTTTTGCAAGCAGAGAAATCCTGCGCTCGGCAACGAGACAGCGGCGTAGTGCGCGGACTTCGGTACGTATGTAAAGAAATGGGGATAGTGCAAGGCGCAAGCGGCTGCACTTTCGGCGGTTGGGTATCAGACCCCTCTGTCGGCACCGAAGTAAAGATATGAGGAAATTAGTGCGCTGAGCCATCACGGGCCAGCACATTGCTTTCACTAAGCAGGGAAACCGGCACCCAGGGACTCTTGGCTAATTAGTTGGACGCTAGCACGTAGTCGTCAAGCTTAACGGCTAGCTCGCGAATAACCTGCGGGTCAGTAGCGCCAAGTACGACCGCTGCGTAACGCAGCAAACGTCCATCTTTGGTACCGCGCTCGAGCACGGCACAGTCGTGATACTTCCCGCTGTAGATGCCAACTTTCGCATAAGAGGAGGTGACGGATCGCGCTGGCTTGGCGCGCATCAACCCTTCGACAAACCAAGTGCCGGCTAATCCCATGATCCTTCGCATCTCGGTGCTTGCCGCCGGGCTGATAAGTCGATTGTCTTCGACAAGCGCCAAAAACTTGGCAACCGATCGTGCTGTGGCTCCTTGGTGCGTGAGCTTTGTCTTGGGCTCGAGCATCCAACTCTTTCCGCCGTAATTTCCACCGAGCCACATGCCGCCGTTCGCATGGCTATAGAACCCTTCCGCCTCCAGCGCTCCATTAATGAATTGGAACCCAAGACGATCGATGCATATCGAAGCTGAGCGATTGTCCGAGTGCCCAATCATCAACTCCGTATGCTTCATGTAATCGCCCGTGAAGTTCAGTGCCCAAGCACCCTTTACGCCGCTGATATCGAATATCTTCGAGAACTGGGGAAAATCCCGACGACCTACGGGTATGGCCGTTTCCACCACTTCCTTCCAATCCCTTGCGACGGAATCCAGCGCATCGCGTCCGGTGGTCTCGCTCGTCTGATTCACGGCAATTGCAAGGCTCTCCTTGAGCCGAAATGCCGCAAACATGGCTGCGATTTTCACAAGGCTCGCTACATTTCGAAAAACTCCGCCGTTCCAGCTGGCCGAAGTCGTAAAGCCCAGGCCATCTGCCCGGCGACCGCGGTGAGTCAGATCGATTACAGAAACACCCAAATCTTTGTATCGTCGATCTCGGCTCAGCTTGTCCATCATTCCGTTTGTGAAGGGATCGACCAACCAAAAGACGTCCGGAGCACTGAGTGCGAACGGTGGGTAGAATCGAGTTGCGAAGATATCAGCCATGGCAGTCCTGCACGGTAGGTAACACGCGTTGTGTACCATGATGAAACCGCGGACGATATGGAGCGAAAGTTCAATACTGCCAGTTGACAGGCGTATCAAGTCGGAAGGCACCGTCTCACGAGAGATCCCGGTGCCGGTGTGTGAGGGTTTCTCAGGACCTTCGGTGCCGGTGGGTTCCCGACAGCGACGATCAGGCAAGGGCCGATCACTTTTCCAGACGAATCATCGCATCCACAACGCGTCGCATGCTCTCTGCGCCGGATCCATTCGACTCGGGACCGGTCATGCTTTCGTCGGAGGCAGACTGGAGTTGGATAAGCTGGTCTTTCCACTGCAGCAGGATCGCCAGCTTCTGCGTGACCGTAAATTCAGTGGATGCCTCGATCGCTTCCGGCGTGCCGAAAGTCTTGGCGGGATTTTTCATGGCTTCTTGAAGGTTCATCTGCGTCTCCGCATCATCGGTACCAATGTAAAGATATCAAGATATCCCGTGATGGGACGAATGTTCGGACGTCGATATCCGAATATCTGCACACACGTACCGAAGGCTCGCGGGATTCAACTGCAGTTGTTTTAGTCGCCGATGAGCGATGCCAACGAAAGAATCAAGCCCGTCCAATCGTTTCTCCAATCGCTTCGGCGAGCGCTGCTGATATCGGCAGCGTTGGTCGATTGAATGGACGTTGATTGGGGACCGTTTCGCTCGACCTTCTTAACAGTCGTCAGCGCGTAGCGAACGCCCGGCGATTCCTTGTTGCTTAGTCGATGCAACGGCGCCATCGCGCATCCACCTAGGTTGATCGCGAACGCAAATGCAGTCATTCCTTGAAACAGTTTGGACTTCATTTCCATATCCTCCGTTTCGCGAGAGTATACGCGGAACTCATAAGAGACTGACCCTCGCCTAGTCATGCATATCATCGATGCTTTCGCAGATTTTGCCAAACCAATCTCCCATCTGGCTCACCGTTAGATTGGCTTAGACCCGTCGAGTGCGAGCGATCGACTTTGGCTTAACCACGTGTCCGGAAAAGGCTGGGCAGTCCAGCACGTACCGGTGAGGCCCCTTCAGAGCGAATGTGCGAGTCTTCGAAACCTGTATCAACTTACTTGCTCCGCAGCCGGCATATTTGCTGGATCATAATGACCACCGCGCATACGGCGAGAAGGAAGCAAAATATCGCTATCACCCAGTAGCCAAAGATCGCAGTAGAGTGCAAGAATTCGAATGTGCGCCATTGAAATCGCACCATATCGTTCTCTGCAAAATAGATCCAAACGAAGCCACACAAAAACAAAAACACCGACACCAGAAAGTTTCCAGCTACTGGTACCTGGCCTTGGGCCGCCCAAAGCCATACTAGGAATGGAGACTTGATGGCAGCGATTGGCGGGGCCAGCGGCGGCACTCCTTCACGCTGTGTTCGCAACTTATGTGTAAATCGATTGAGTCCACTAATCGCCGCGAATTCATCGCTTCGCAGGTAGTTCTCAAGCAAACCGATGCGGGTAAGTCGAAATTGCTGTCGGGTCTCAAAGAATTCCTTCGAGCTTCCTTTCTTCACCTTCTCTAGCAAGTCGTTTCTCTCCGTTCCCATGTAGATAGTCGCAGCATGTTCGATCTGTTCGGCAACAAATGCGCGGATGAACGTCAGCATAGACTTGTAGTGCTTCTTCGTTAATGGCGGCTCTCTAATGTCATCAGAGTATTCGTACACGTCAACGCCCTCCCCGACGACCACAACATCAAGCGCGCATCGTCTTCCTATTGAAGGCGAGTAGTCGGCCGCGCTGTAAAACGTTGGAATTCGCATTGGCGATACCCCAACTACCGAAAGGGTTTGCTGAAGCGCCGATAGTGCGGTTTCAACTTGCATATCTTCCTGCCTACCTCGTCCCCGTCCGTTTACACGGCTATGCAGGAATTATTGTCGACGATTTCCTGTCGGCATTGGTAGCAGTATTGCTGCGCTTGTGCGTTCTTCGGAGCCTATATCAACTGATTAACATATTGGCTGCCACTGCGACGCTGTAGAAGTTGGCGCACTGTATGCACACTTCGGCCCACGGATCGCGCTACCTCGGACATAGATGCAACGCGCCCTTCTATTGCCCAAAGCCATTCATTCTCTGATCGCTCGTCATCGAAAATAGATCATCGCGGTGATTGCAGCGAAGGGTCACATTAGAAAACCCGCCTGGCACACGCAGTCTGCGCAGCATATGTTCATATGTTGATGCTCCGAGGAAGTCCCCACTCACAGGAGGATTCGAATCCGGTCACGAAAGCGCTCTGGCAGCGCCGCCGCCACCAGCTCGAGCACGCGTTCGCGAGCGTATCGCATCGAAAAGTGCTTCAGTACGATATGCTCGCACGCGACACGATCGTCGATGGTCTCGAGCGCCCGCACTATTTCGAACAGGTGCGTGTGTCCCTTCCTTCTCGCGAGCTCCTCCTCCCCCGCGTCAAGGAACGTCGCTTCGAGGATTAAGATCGGCGATGCCCAGATATGATCTTGCTCGAGCAGCGTTACGCCGTCGCAGTCGCCAATGAACGTAAGCACCGGTTCTTCGACGTGGACCTGGACGTCGGTGCCGGACTTCCGCAGGCGCGCAATTTCTTCCCCCGTCAGTTCCTTGTACTCAGGTCGGAGCTTTCGCTTGTGAGCGAGGATCGTGTAGCCGAGGCTCGGCACGGTGTGGCGCACCGGGAATGCGCGCACCCGCAGATCCTTGCGATAGGGCAGCGTCACGGAGGTCGCGTCGCCAGTGAGGCCGTGGAATATCGGTGTCTCGATCACCTCATCCGGAACACCCTCAAACTGTGCCTCGGCACGGATCCAACCCTCTAAGCCGGCGCGGATCGACTCCGGTACGAAGTACGCTGCAGGTTTCGCGTTGCCGAGCATGCGGCGCAGCTGCCAGTGCCGCGGCAAGCACCGCGCGTGGTCGCCGTGCGCGTGAGTCAGAAATACGTGATCGATCGAGAGTGCCGACAGTGGGCACTCACCCATGTCGAAGCAAACACCCAGCTCCGGCACCTGGACGTAGGTCGCAAGGCCCGAGATAGAGAATCCGGAAATCGTCAGATTCCCGAGCGATAGGTTGATCTGCTGGAGTGCGTTAAGGTGATCCATAGTTGACCGCAATCATTGCGCCAAACATCGAGCGCGTCCGACGATACTACGCCCGCTTCGGCACCGATGCGTGCACTCAACGCCGGTATCAACGTATCAACTTGTTCGCCTCAAGAGTTGAAATGTTGATATAGGTTCTGAGAATCCTCGGTG
>Ga0193752_1000534_pt1 | contig 36240 bp, 35 predicted proteins | sample H1c1metaG_FD_144924 | JGI IMG/M metagenome (GOLD analysis project Ga0193752, IMG submission 144924) | Soil microbial communities from a riparian zone of the East river system, Colorado, United States - H1c1 | ecosystem: Environmental > Terrestrial > Soil > Riparian zone | place: USA: East River... | reverse complement strand
AAATGCTGGGCGGATTGTTGCGCTTTTATTTTTTTGGCGAAGCCATCAACGACCTGATAAAAGGAAGCTATGATGGTTTGATCGTACTTACTCTTGTACACCTGGCTTATTTAGTGATTGGTACCATTCGCCATATGTTTGATACCCGTACCTATTCATCCATTTATACATCGCTGGTAACAAAATTTTTAAGCCGCCGGTATTTAAAAACTGATGTGTCAAAACTTACAGCACACTCAACGCTTGCCCGTGAGTTTGTTGATTTTTTAGAACACGGCCTTGTTTACGTTATTGAAGCAGCTTACAATATTCTGGGTTCACTTATCATTCTTTTCTTTTACGATAAAACAGTTGTGCTTATTTGCCTGGCCATCATGATACCTGTCATCATTATCAGTATGCTGTACGGTAAAAAAATGATGCGGTTGAATAAATTGAAAAACGATGAACTGGAAAAACAAGTAGATATCATCAGCAGCGGCAACAACCATACCATACGCCATCACTATAATAATTTGCGCAAATGGCAGATACGCATTTCGGATAAGGAAGCCTGGAACTTTGGCCTTATGGAGATCATGGTTTTGCTGGTGATCGCCATTTCGCTGGTCGTTTCTAAAAACCTGCACGGCAGCACCATCATGGCCGGCAGCCTCTTTGGTATTTACAGTTATATTTTAAAATTTGCTTCGGGGCTTGATACAATACCTTATACCATGGAACGGCTTTCTTCTTTAAGTGATATTACGAGGAGGATTGAACTGGAGGCAGATGATCTTCCTGCGGAAGATATTAAACCGGAAAAAGAAAACTTTAGACTAATAACAAGAAAGGAACCTGCTGAGTTTTTAATCTAGCTCATGGTTTATCACGCCCGACAAATTTTTCTTTGCCTGTTAAAAAGCCAATAGCTTTTATAATATTCCTTTCAAGGCTTTCTTTTGTTTTAAGATTTGCCAGGTAGCGCACGATCTCCTGTTTCCTGGAAGCGGTTAGTTTTTCAAAATTCAATTGTGCTTCTTTATTTGCTTTTAATGCTTTTGCAAAACCGGCCGGCATTTCAATCTCTCTTTTATCCGTGTCGAACGAAACAGTAATCTCTATCTTTTCTCCAATTCTTTTGGGTGAGTTTTTAAGCATGACCGTATTAATATACAACCGCCATTCATTGCTGTAGCGCACAAGGGTTTGCCTGTATGCATTTCCATTGATGGTGCCTTTAATGGGGATCGGGCCTTTATCCCTGCCTGCCTGTTTAAAAATTTCTTTGAGTATCTTAGGTGGAACAAAAACAAACGGATTGATGCCGATGATCTCAATGGTTACTTTAAATTTTTGTTCTGTGTTTTGTTGCATGAATACCAGAGTAGCTATTTCCCCTTTTTAGGGTCGCCAAACATTTTTACAAATAAATTATAGAAATATTTGGAATGGTCCTTATACTTTCCAAAAACCAATCTTGATGCTAACAGAAATAAGGCGATCCAGGTAATAAACTGTAAGGTCTTTACAGACAATATGCGCCAGATCAATAATTGGCTGGGGCTTTTCCCATCACCATAATAGACAATAAGACAGATCACAATTGCAATCCCTACAATAATTTCTACGATACGTTTAAGCATATCTATCCGTTTTATGAAGTTGGTTGAAGATTTTTCTGCGCTAAATAAATCCCTACGCAGGTTTTATAAATTTCACTAAGGTCTGCTTTTGTAAACCCGTCCTTCGATCTGGAGATCTCAAAAAGGTCCAGTTTATTTTTTGAAAAATAGATCGGCGCTGGTCCAAACCAATTAACCATACCTGTGTTTTCATTTCTTTCAACCCTGGCTACTTCGTATGGAAGATCATATTTCTTCAGTTTTGAAAAAGCCCAGGTTTTGTATGAGAACGACATCAGTTGTTTCTCATGGTCGAAACTTATTTCATAAACCCTTTCCCTTCTTATTTCAAAAAATAACCTTGATGGCAGTACAATTGCCCAAAGCAGGTAGTTGGGGTTTTTGAAAGCCCTGTATTCAGGAAACATATATTGGCATATCAATAAAATCAGCACCAGGCACAGCACAACAAAGACTTCGTATAATATATATCTTTTAATATTGGGCCTGCCTGTTGTATAGGTTATCATACTAAATTGTGTTAGAGTGCCGGGCTTAGTTAAGTGTAAGCTTTCCTTTCCCGATCACAAAACTCCAAAGCGTTATACTGTCTACTTTTTTCCCGTTTAACTTTCCGGCTTTCCATGATGTAAGCGTTTTAAAAACATTCACGATCTGCTCATCCAAGGCCGGACTTTTTGTTTTGTTATCAATTTTACACTGAACAGCTTCACCTTTGCAGTTTATGAATATGCCCACCATTCCCTTGTCCTCGTATGTTGGGTTATCTTTCAAAAACTGAACTTCTTTGTTAAGCCTTTCTTCTATTTCCGAATCGGATACGGAACATACCGCTGTCTTCTGATCTCCAAACATGGGGAACAGGCTATACACGTTCTTTGGGTTGCAGATACCCTCAATATTTTCTTTCATCTCCACCCTTGCCACCATTTGGGAATAAGTAAGCAACGATGCCTGGATCAGTACAAACAACAAAAAGATCTTTTTCATATAAGTAGAGTTTAGTTCTATTTAAGCCCATAAATATCTTCATACTTTACATACTCCGTTCTGCCGATCAGGTAAATGGGCGTGCCTGAACCATCTTTAATAACGCCCTTGCTTTCATCGTTGCCAATAGGAAAATTGATCTGGTAACTTTTTCCGTCACTTACTTTAATGCCGTAGGTTTCAACAGAATTTTTAATGGAGACAGAATGTTGCTTGTATGTGTATGTTTTCATTTGGCCTGCACTGTCTTTTACAGAGAAGCTTTTTGCATCGAAGGTGATCTCAAATTTTTCTCCTTTTTGGTTGATCGCTTTCCAAAGGCCCCTGTAGGTATCTGAACCACTGCAGCTATACAAAGAAATAAGTACCAGGCTGAGTAAAATGTTTATTGCTTTTCTCATTTTAAAAGTTTTATGGTAGTTAATGATGTTGAAGTTAATAATTAAATAGGGCTTTAATGAAGTATTTATTAACGCATTACTATTGATATCATAACCTTGTTGCTACATCAAACCAAAGTACTTTTTGAACTCTGAAATAGCTTCATGCATTGCTTGAGGGAACTTAGGTGTCAATATTAACGAATAGCCTTTTGCATCGCCTCCGTTTCTTAGTGCATGGACAATGGATTTCATATCAGTATGTAATCTATTGATTTCATCCATGTACATAGTTTTTGTAAACCCTTTTAAATTCTTCTTTAGATGCTCCAGTTCTTGGGGAGGATTTAATCCATACAATTCATATTCTATATTCAATATTTCTTTACATAATAAACAGAATCTTTCCACCGCATTTTTTATTTCTAGTGGTTTACCGGGAACCCCAAGAGGTCCAAAAGAAGAATGAAGTCCTTCTAAACATTTTACTAATAAATTAGTGTATTTATCTAGATTAGTTAGAAGCTCTTTTAACCAAAGGAAAAATTCCTCCCCTGTAATCGATTTAAATTTAAAAATTGCAGAATCGGCATCGATATCAGCATAGGCATTATTTATTTCCGTAAGGCGGTGTTTCATTAATTCTGCGGCAAATAAATATTCCCACGCTCTTTGTTTTTCGATTACTATTGTTTTAATAAACACAGGTTCATCCTGAATGTCTTCAATATTTTCAAGAACAAAAACTTTTATGAAGTTTCTTATTTGGTTACAAAATGGCCCTAAACTTGCCAAGAGATTTCCATCTTCCCTTGTGTTATCATATATTCCGGGATTTATTCCCAATAAGTCAGTAGGTAGATGTAATTGATCGATGGTTTTGGGAACCAAAAAGAATACACGTTCTTTTCCTAATCTTCCAATGAACATGCCTAATTCAAAAATTAAATTATCTCTAACGGTGTCAAAAGTCTTTCCCCGAATTTGCGTGACGTCATCCGGATGAAACACAAATATTGCAAAATCAAAATTGTCAAGGGAGCTTAATAATGAGTCTAACGAGCTGTTTGAAAGCTTAAAAACTCCTTGGGTCCAAACTGTTATTTGAGCATCGTTATCCAAATTCTGTTGAATTGAATACGCTAAGTCCAATCGTTCACTTGAAGACCCAATGAATATTTTCGGTTTCATATTAATAACATTTCAACAATGCCAAATATACACAACCCTTTTTCCTCAAACCACTAATTTTCAATATATCTCTTTCTTGTGTGCCGGTTATCTTACCCAATTTGTACTGCATTGTACAGTTTATAGTATAAAGGTTATTCCCTCACTTCTGTTTTGTATGCTAAATATAATATTGATTATTTGCACACTTCTGCAGCATACTTTTTATATAATAAAGATTATTCCCTCACTTCTGCGGCATATGTTCATTATAATAATGATTATTTGCACACTTCTGCAGCATACTTTTTATATACTAATGATTATGTAAATCACCCCTGCGTGTACATTATATATCAATTTGTTTGCATTACTTAGGCCTGTTGCCTATCTTCATCTTCCTAAAATCAACCCTTATGAGCCGTTTTACCCGGATGCTGAGCAATACAGGCAAGCCCATGCCTCATGCCGGCCGTTTACTGGCGCAGGTAATGAAACAAAGTTTGATGACCAATACCAAGGTGGCGCAAAGACTGGGCATTGCTCCCAGCGGTGTTAACCAATACTGCAAACAACCCACGCTGCATGCTGCCTTGCTGTGGAAGCTGGGTGAGATACTTGAGTATGATTTTTTTGCGGCGCTGTCCAGGGAGTTTCCCCTGCAGGCACCTTCTGAAAAAGAAAAGGAACTACAGCAGCAGATCACTGATCTTAAAAAGGAGAATGAGATCTATCAGAAAATACTGTCGGGTAAGCTGGGGCAGTAGGTTATCTCTTAAATCTCTTTTTGGGGTTTCGTTTATGATGATAAACAGCAGTTACAATAACAAGCGCTTTTTCTACATCAATAATATAAATGATTGAAAAGGGGTATTTTCTCAATCCAAGTTCGTGATAGTTTTTGTATTTGTTCCGCCATCTTTTTGGATTGGAGCATATAAGATTTAATGCTGTTTCCACAGCTTTTACAAAATTAATAGCGGCCGGGCCGCTCCTTACCGCATACCACTGCAATGATTCTTCGTAATCAATCTGGGCTTCTTCAAGCAGTATGTATTTAAAAGGCATTACTTACCGGCAGCTTTTAAAATTTTCTGAATTCTTTTTTTACTTTCTGTGGCTGTAATTATTTTGGCCTTCCCACTTTTGTAGGCAGCCTGTCTTTTGTCAAGCTCGGCTTTAAAAACATCTGTATACTCAACTGCCCTTTCTTTTATTTCAGCTTCCATCATAGTATAGATGGCTTTTATTTTTTTATCATCCGCTACTTCCAGGTAGCTGTGTAATTGCTGACGGATATCTAATGTTGTCATTTGAAATGTAGTTTATATAACCCTATTATTAAAGTTACAAAAAAATACTGGCTGGCAGATCGGGGCAATAATAAACGCCAATAACCTGCCAGCCAGTACTCAATTTCAATAACCGGAATTATTTTTTGTTGATAACACCGCAGCCGATACGGGAGCCGGCATTGCCGGTAGGCTGGGTGGTAAAATCATCAACCCCGCCATGCACGATCACCGACCTGTTGAGTATATCCGTTGTTGCTGCGCCGCCAATGCTCCACAGGTCTGTTTCCATTTCCAGGGTTCCCTTGCCTGTCGCATCTAAACTTACATTACCAATATCGCCTGCATGAAAACTGCTGCTGCCCCATTTGCCATGTTGTTGGTTGGTGGGGTTCCAGTGGCCATGCGCCATTTTACCCATATCGCCGCAGTCGCCCATTTCGTGCAAATGTACCGCTACGCTTTTGTTAGCCATTTTTGCACAGGTGATGTTGAGTACCAGTTTTACCTTCCCGTTCTGTTGCACAAATTCCGCAGTGCCGGTAAGGGCTGTGTCGGGCACGGTGGCAGTAATGGTTGCCATGGCTGCTGTTGCTTCGGGAGTAGTTACTGTGGCAGTATCCGTTGTAACTGCGGTTTCTTCTGTCTTCTTTTCATCATTACAGGCTGTAAAAAATAAAGCCGAGAGCAGGCTGCCGCAGATGAATATTTGTTTTAGCTGTTGCATTGTTTGTACGTTTTTGGTTAAGTACGGGATGTAACACAAAAACAATGCCTCTCAGGAGGATGATATGACTCTCTGGGAATTATATAAAACTGAACACTTTTAAGGTTACAGGAAATTAGTAGTATTTACTTTTTGAGATGTCTTTTTTGTATGGCTAAATACTCAACAATACCATATTATTGTTTTCAATGGTAAAGAATAGCACATTCTTTTTATCTAATTTAATTAATTGAATATTGGGTTGAGAAGTGGGCCTGGGGTTATAAGGCATTGTAGCAATCCGCTCTATTTTTTTCATTATCCGTTCAGCAAATTTCTGTGCGGAATAATCAGACCAGTTTTCTTTTAAATAATGTATGATGGTATAAAGATCCTTATCAGCTTCGGCAGTCCAGATTATTTGGTAAGCCATTTTTCCAGCTTTAGTTTCATTTCTTCATTTGTAATATAATTGCCGCTTTTATAATCATCAAAAGCCTTGCTTATTTTTTGCTGCAATTCGCCGGACAATTCCTGCATATTAATATTTTCAACGGAATCTTCGGGGTGAAGTACATCATACACTTCATCAATTAAACTGCTGTCGTTTGTCTGGCTGAGTAATTCCAATACTTCAGCCTTTTTATCTTTAGTATTCATAGAAAAGCTTTTGATTAAAGTTACTAAAAATAATAATGCTTCTTTATCGTGTAAAGTTTCTTTAACAAAGCAAACACTACCTGATGATCATCACCGTTCCCTGTTCATCTCTTTTAAAAGTTCCTTTATAAGTAAAGCTGGCAACCCACACATAAGTACCACTTAGCTGTTTGCCTTTGTACAAACCATCCCATTTTTTGTAAGGATCACGGGTGTAAAAAATAAGCTCTCCATACCGGTTGTAAATATGCAACAGGTAATTGCTGATGGAGGCCACATTGCCAAGGGCGCCAAAGTCGGGATTGATGGCATCGCCATTAGGCGTAAATGCATTGGGGAAATATACATCACCGCAGCCGCCTTGCGGTGGCTCGGTAATTTGTACTGATGTGGATACAATACAGAAATTATTATCGGTAGCAGTAACCGTGTAAGTACCGGCAGCCAGGTTGGTGGCTGTTACATTGCTTTGCGCAGGCACCGTATTCCAGCTATAACTGAAGGGAGGCGTACCGCCAACCACCTGTGCTGTTGCAGAACCATCGCTTAAACCAAAACAGCTGGCATCTTTTTTTGCTGTTATGTTGATGGTTGGCGGCGGCGCATTGGCAATGGTGATAAGGATATTTTCAAAACAACCCTTGCTGTCTGTAACAGTAACGGTATAATCGCCGGGTATCAATCCTGTTGCGGCTGGGCCACTGCCACCAACCGGCGACCATGAATAAGTATATGGACCGGTACCCCCTGTTTCTGTAATGGTTGCGCTGCCAGATGCCAGTCCGCAACCCGGTTGTGTGATGCTTACAGTATGTGCCAGCGCTGCAGGTTCGGTAATTACAGCTGTTGCTGTTGCGGTGCAACTGTTGTTTGCATTCACGGTTACTGTATAGGTTCCGCCTGCAAGCCCGTTAATGGTTGGCGTAGTTTGTACAGGTGTTGTGTTCCAGTTGTAAAAGAATGGTGCGGCTGCAACCGGAATTACATTAACTGTTGCTGAGCCGTTATTATCGCCGGCACAATTGCTGCCGGATACAACAGATGTAGTAAGGCCAAGAATATTGAGTGTTTGTGGAGGAGACGTGGAAGGTGCATTGCCCGGACCAGTTGCGGTTAAGGTAACAGTATATTGTCCCGGTGCACTAAATGTATGTGTTGGGTTTCCAAGTGTAGATGTATTGTTTGCACCCGATGCAGGGTCTCCAAAATCCCAGCTAAGAGATGGGCAAAGCGTGGATGTATTTGTAAAAGCTACTGTATTGCTGTTGGTGCACGACCAGGTGAATGATGCATTGTTTGGTGGCGCATCGCCGATCACAATATCATCCACCGCAAAACCATCGTACGCATTGCACTGCGTGCCGGCACCAAAAATAAACCGGAAGATAACGTTTGGTGTACCGGCAAGGTTGATCAAAGTATGTTGCGCATTTAACCAGTTTCCGCTTCCATTGCCTCCCAGGCAGCTGCCGGCTGTAGGTTGTATCGTACCCGACCAGCCATCTCTTACACTTGCCAACCCATTCATATTGGTAATGGGCGAATAATTGAACCAGTTGGCATTTAAACAGTTGGCTGGTTCTGATACGGCGCCAACATTTGTCCAGGTGGCGCCCAGGTCGGTTGAGTATTGAAAGCCGGCGCCGTCAAAACGTTGTTCTGTTTCCCAAAAAACATTAAATGAAATATGCGGATATTGAAGCGTTGTAAAATCAAAACAAGGGCTTTGCAGCCATGATCTTTCTCCGTCGTTATAAATGCTCCCTGTAAGTCCGCCAACTATCCAGCATCTTGTTCCGGTAGCGGCGGCGGTAATAACTGGTTTATTGGGTGTGCCCCAGGCCCAGTCACTGGCGGTGCCGCCGGTTGTCCAGTTGCCATTAGTAGTTTCAAAACCTTCGGTATATGGAAAAATATTGATGGGGGTGGCGCACTGTGCGTTTGCTTTTTGCGAAAGGCAAAACATACATGCAAGCGAAATGATAAATCCCGAGGTTTTATTTAAAAGCAATCCCAAATTCATTGATTAAGCCTGCAAAAATACTTTATAATTGTTGCATAAGTTCAGATGTGGATTATGAGCAAATTGTTGCTTATGGGGTTCCTTATTCTTCATTCCGTTTAACAATTAAGAACCAATTATTCTCCAGTGGCAGGTATCCATACTCATAACAATAAAAATAAGTGTTGCCGTTCTTTGCGATGTACTGGTGAGTATGGTATTTAAACTGAAACCCCTTTTCTATCAGTTTATCCCGGTTTGCTTTTGCCGTTGCTTCACCCTCGGGCAGCAAGCTTTCCAATATACGGCGGTTTTTGCCAAGTGCATTATTTACGTTGCGGATAAAGTTATTGGCGGCGCTTTTCAGCTCATTATTATAAGCAGCCCGGCAATAATCATCACAGAATTTTTTATCGCTGCGGCCTTTTACAGGTTTTTTGCAATACAGGCAGGTTTTGATTTCTTTTTCTTGTAACATAGTACAGATAAAGGTTTTGACACTTTAAATATATAAAATTTTCCGTTTGTATACGGTTATAAAGGTAAGTAGCTGTTTGATCTCCGGCTATCGCTTTTCGGCAACCCCATCTTTGCATTGTCAATCGGAACAAAACAAAAACCGGTTGATTGAAATAAATTAAAAACCGTCCCGCCTGAGGCGGGACACAAAACGAAAAAACATGTACGCATTAAAAAACAAAGTTCAACTGATCGGCAACCTGGGCAACGCACCAGAAGTTAAAACTACAGAAAGTGGTAAAAAATTAGCCCGTTTCAGCGTGGCTACCCATGAAACTTATCGCAACGCAAAGGGCGAAAAAGTAACTGAAACCACCTGGCACAACCTGGTTGCCTGGGGTAAAGTGGCTGATCTTGCCGAGAAGTTTTTAACCAAAGGCAAAGAAGTAGCCATTGAAGGAAAGCTTATCAACAACAGTTATACCGATAAAGATGGTGTTAAAAGATTTTCAACGGAGATACAGGTAAATGAGATCTTAATGTTTGGTGGGGATAAGCCTACGGCTTAATATTTTTGCCACGGATTACACAGATTTGCACGGATGAAATACAAGTAAAAATCTGTGTTAATTCGTGTAATCTGTGGCTTACTTTTTTATTTCAAAAAATACTATGCCAAAACTTATTCATGAAGATATCAGTTATAATATTATTGGAGCATGTATGAGAGTACATAGTTTTTTAGGGCATGGGTTTCTGGAAATAGTTTATAAAGATGCCATGCAAATTGAATTTGCAGAAAGCGAAATTGATTTTTCAAGAGAAAAAGAGTTTCATATCAACTACAAAGGAATAATTTTACCACATAGGTTTTATGCCGATTTTTTTGTGATGGATTCTGTTGTGGTAGAGGTAAAGGTTTCTAAAGATGGGATATCAAATGATTTTATTGCACAAACAATAAATTACATGAAAGTATCCGGTTGTTCACTTGGCCTGATTATTAATTTTGGGAAATTAAGCCTTGAGTACAAAAGACTGGTCTTATAACAATTGCTTGGTTTTCATCCGTGCAAATCTGTGTAATCCGTGGCAAACATTAAATAAGCCGAAGGCTTAATTTCTTTTAATTCAAATTTGAATTCGTGACTAATATTGAACATAACGAGATCTTCGACCTGGCTTATCGCTTTGTTACCGAAACAAACGAAAATATTTTCCTAACAGGTAAGGCCGGCACAGGCAAAACTACCTTCTTAAAATACCTGAAGGAGAATTCTACAAAAAATATTTTAGTAGCTGCACCAACTGGTGTGGCAGCAATTAATGCTGGCGGCGTTACATTGCATAGTTTGTTTCAATTACCATTCCATCCTTTTCTGCCTACAAAAAATAATAAGGAAGAATTGCTGGCAAAGATCAGGCACAACAAACAGCGGCAACAACTGCTTCGTAAAATGGAGTTGTTGGTTATTGATGAGATAAGCATGGTTCGTTGCGATGTGATGGACGCCATTGATACGATTTTAAAACATGTGCGGCGAAACTATCATCTGCCCTTTGGTGGGGTTCAGCTATTGTGTATTGGCGACCTGCACCAGTTGCCACCGGTTGCGCAAAACCAGGAGTGGAGTATTTTAAATGAATACTATGAGTCGCCATTCTTTTTTGATAGCCTTGCTATAAAAGAACAATTGCCTTTATTAATTGAGTTGAATAAAATTTACAGGCAGAAGGAAGATAGTTTTGTAAGGCTTTTAAATAAGGTTCGTAACAATCATATGGATGCTGACGATTTTGAAGATCTGCATTTGCGTTACGATCCTACCTTCCGGCCCGACAGGGATGAAAAATATATTACGCTCACATCTCACAACAAACAGGCAGACCAGATCAATGAAAAGGAATTATATAAATTAAATACTGCCAACTTTAATTACAAAGCTGTTGTAGAAGATGATTTTCCCGAAAATATGTACCCGGTGGAATTTGAATTGAATTTAAAAGAGGGTGCCCAGGTGATGTTCTTAAAGAATGACCTCATTCAAAAAAGATACTACAACGGAAAGATCGGCGTGATAAAAGAGCTTACCAAAGACAAGATCCTTGTGGATTGCGATGGCGTAGAAATTGAAGTTGGCAAAGAAACCTGGGAGAACAGTCGTTACACCCTTAACCGTGGAGATGGAAAACTGGAGCAGGAAACGCTGGGAACTTTTATTCAGTATCCATTACGGCTTGCCTGGGCCATCACCATTCACAAAAGCCAGGGCCTTACTTTTGAAAAAGTGATGATAGATGCTGGCGCAGCTTTCAGCAGCGGACAGGTATATGTTGCTTTGAGCCGCTGTACCAGCTTAGCAGGAATAGTTTTGTTGAGTAAGATTTCGCCTTCCGCTATACATAGTAATGATAATGTAATTAAAGGCCAACAATCACTTTCCCATAAAGGTTCATTGGCAGAACGTTTTGCCGGCGCAAGGCAATTATTCACACAGCAATTACTGGAAGAGATATTTTCGTTCAGGGAAGTTAGTGACTGTATAGAACAGCTGGCTTTTCAAATATCACATCACCACGATAAACTAAATGCTGAAGCAAAAAGCTGGATAGATAATTTTAAACAACATCTTGCTGCAGATAAAGAAGTTGGTTTAAAATTCATCGGGCATATTTCTTTTTTAATGAAGGAAGAAGCGGTGATTGAAAACAACGCAGGCCTTCAAAAAAGAATTTCAGATGCAGCCAATCATTTTATTCCAAAGCTGGAGAACTATATGCAGCAACTCAAATCGCATCCATTGATCACAGAACATAAAGAAGCGGCAACACCCATCAATGAAAAGCTGAATGAACTTGCGTTAAATCTCTTCAATAGTAATTTTTATTTACAGTATTGCAAACAACCTTTTTCTGTAACCGGATTCCTGCAGCACAAATTAAAATACGTACTGCCCCGCTTTAATATCTCCTGTTATGCCAGCGAAACGAAAACGGCCAGTAAAGATGTTTCAAACCCTGAACTGTTTGAAACATTAAAGCGTTGGCGTAACCAGGTTTGTTCTGAGACCGGCCAGGCAATTTATATGGTGGCCAACCAGGCTTCCTTGCAGGAAATTTGCACTTACCTGCCACTTACTAAAAAAGACCTGATGCAGATCAGTGGTTTTGGCAGGGCGAAGGCCGAAAAATATGGTGATGAGATTTTAGAAGCTGTGGAAAGTTATTGTGAAAGAAATGGCCTTGAATCGAGGATGCATGTAAAAGCGGTTAACCCCAGGAAAGAGAAAAAGCCAAAGTCAACAGAACCTAGGATAGATTCTAAAACTCTTTCTTTTGAACTGTATAAAGCGGGAAAAGGAATTGCTGAAATTGCCAAAGAAAGAAATTTTGCAATAAGTACTATTGAAAGCCATTTATCTTACTTTGTTGGAACAGGAGATCTGGGCATTGATGAAGTTGTAAGTAAGGAAAAACAAGTTCTAATAAATGATGCTGTTGCTAAACATGGCGCCTTAAGTCTGACAACCCTTATAAATAATTTACCAAAGGAAATTAGTTATAATGAAATAAGAATGGTGCTTGCTACAAACAAAATAACAGAAGTATAAATGCTTTAAATAAAACAGCCCTCGTTTTTTAACGAGGGCTGTTTTATTATGTTCCAATTCTTATTTTGTTATTGTCAATGGAGAAGAAAGGAAATTAAATGTAAGTTTCTGGTACCTGTTGTTCACCACATCATCCTGGTAAACAGAGAATTGAATTTTTACTTTTTTACCCGCCAGGTCTGGCATTTCCTTGTAAGGAAAAAACAGTTCCAGGTTTTTTTGCCCGTTCTTATTATAGCTTGCTTTGGAGCTTGGAAGCAACCTCATTTTAACATAAGTGGCAGCCATTTTATTCCAGCTGTAATTTTCATTTGTTGTGGGCAGGTAAAAAAGTCCATCTTCAGTTGTTAGCCTGGCTACAAAATAAACATTCCCTAAAACGGCGCTTGTTTTTATATCGAAAGACGGGTAGATCAATATTCCTTTCTTTACATTATCAGTCTTTACTTCGCCATAGCCAATGTTGGTAATCTCAATTTTAGGCACTGCCAGCGTTGAAATCTTTTTATCCTTTGGATATAATGCAGCTACCAGTTTTTTATCCCCTTCAGATAGGGTAGTGTTCAACCCAACGGTAAAACCATCAACAGTTTGCCATGATTCCACCGGATAGTGCATAATTGAGAGCGGATCGTAAGAAGTTCCGTTTGTGTAAAAAATGTCGCTTGATCCCAGTACATTAAAATCTACTTTTTCTTTATTCCAGCCCTGGTACTTTGCATAGAATTTATATACCGTATCCTTGTTCCACTTAATGCCCTTTGGATAGCTTTGCTCATGAAGAAATCCTATGGCATGTCCAAACTCGTGCATGGTTGTTCCCTGCATAGAACTGTAGTTCCATTTTACATTCGGGTCTTTAAAAAAGATCACATCTCTATACAGGTCCTTGTAGGTATAATTTTTAAAATCGGCTCCTTTGTTTCTAAGGTATTGAAGAAAGGGGCCGCCATTCTTATACTGGTTTACATATTCTTTATAATCTATAAAATCTGATGTGTCGAGATTAAGTGTTTGTTCATATTGGGGAATATCATTGGACAGGATACCTAGCTGAGAATTGTGTCCAAGTCTGTCTTCCCTGCTTCCAAGCTTCACCCTGATATTTGTTGAAGGAGTATTATCAGGAACAAACTTAAATGTGATATTGGCGTATTGTTCCCAGTTTTTAGCATACCGCATGATCATATCACGCAACTGCACACTGCCAATATTGTCCATAAATTTTATCAGTATCACATCACCATTTTCCCAGGTTACATCATTATTTGCGGTGCCCCGGGGAACAATTGTATCCATTGCCTGGGGTACCAGCATTTTACCCATTAGCGTAGTGCAAGGCTCCTTGGTAGGCTTAGAGCCGAGGGGTAATTTTTGAGCGTTCGTTTCCGATACTAACAAAACAACAATGCTCAATAGCAAAAAAACCTTTTTCATAAATGTGTTTTTATTTTATTAAAATTAACTGCTTTAAAATATGCACAGATACCCTGCAGCGGGTATTTTATCGCCAATCTCCATACAAAACAAACGCTCCCCAATAATTAGGATGACTGAAACGTGGGTTCTGGCTTAATTTAACCTGTGCCAATCGTAATGCATCTGCTTTATTAAGGGATGCAGCCGAAGAAAGATTTTCATAAAAATACTGCATCAGTAATCCTGTAGGTTCATCGGCTACTTTCCACAAACTTGCTACAACTGTTTTTACGTTACTAATCAAAAATGAGTTGGCTGGCGAAATGTTCCACCCTTTTACTAACGCCTTGCTTACAGCTGTTTGGCATGCAGATAGTATCACCATGTTACAATCGGTTATTCCAAGTCCCTGGATCTCACGCATGGTCAATTGTCCGTTATTGCCGTTGCTGGTATCCTTATCAGGCAACAGTTTCAGGTACGATTGTGAATAATCTGATGAATAATTCAGCACCCCGTGTGTGGCAAAGTGAATATACTTTTTATTTCTAAGGCTTCGCTTTGCCATACTCTCTGTAGCCCTTGCATCTGAATATATTGTTGAATCTGATCCCAAAATTTTTCCAATCTCTTTCACTTCACCTATATTAAAAGTTAAGGTTGCGTCTGGCACTCCAAATGCCGCAAAGGAGTTCATGTTTGTTTTCTTTGGAACATCGTTTTCTGCAGTATTAAATACCGACATTTTGTTTGTATAAAAAATGCTATGGTCTTCTATCAAAAACCTGAAGTTTTTTTCCGGCGTTTTTTTGCCCAGGCACTGAAAAGGCATATTGCTGAAAACACCTGTGGGGATGATGCACAATTTTTTCTTGCCGGCGATCTTATCAGCAACTGTATTGATCAGCATATTATACAACTGGCCTGAGAGATCTTTGAATTCGATGTTGGCTGTAGCTTTGTCTTCATCCACAGGATCGGATCTTAAAGCCAGCGGGCCGGTACCGGTTTGCTTTGATGTATTTTTTATTGCTTCGATAAATGCATTTACTTTAGCAGTTACATCAACCGTCATTGTATCAACTGCCAGTTTTTCCCTGGTTAAGGAGAATATCATTAATGTATTATTGTTAAGCAGGTACAATAACACAGCTACATCTTCTGGCAATTTACTTTTGTAGTTATTAAATTCATCTGCATTAGACTTGCTAAAGTATACGCTCAGCTCAGGGAATTTTTCCACAACATCCTGCAGAAAATTATTATAATCAGCTTCCACAATTTCTATCTTCTTCAATGTTTCTTCTTTTGCTGCACCTTCCTGTTTCTCAAGTGTATTTTCCAAGGCCTTTTTAGATTGCTGCATGGCCAGGAGTTTTTTCAAAGCTTCATTTTTTTCTTCGCTGTTTGATGAAGCAGATAAAGAACCGGACAATTCTTTTATGCCTGCAATATTGCTTCTGTTGGCATAAGCCCATGCTTCCTGTATATTACCAAGATTGTAATAAGCAAATGTGATCTTATTGTAGAGGTCAGATTTTTTGGGGTCGTTGTTAAATATTTTCCTGGCTTCTTCTCCACCATATAAATTCTCTGAGTTTTTATTAAGTAGTTCTACCGCTTTTTTAAAATACCGTATAGAACTGTCTAATTTATTTTGTGTATAATACAATAGGCCCAGTTGATAAAAAGGCTCCCATCCAAGTGTTATTTTAAATTCTGTAACAATATCAATGGCTTTTTTAAAATCGTTCTCTGCAATTTCTGTCTTACCCTTGTCTTTGTTGATCTGCCCCAGAAAATTAAATGCTTCAATGGCTTTTTCTTTTTCGCCGCTGCTGTTTGCATATTGGGCTGCATATTCAAAATAATCAATGGACTTATCGGTTTGCTTTGTTTCATAATACAATTTACCCAGGCTTAATGCTACGCCCGAAGCAACACGATACAGTTTCTTTTCTTTAGTTATTGGGTATACTTCCAGTAATTCTTTTTCTGCTTCACTGTACTTTTTTAAATAGAACAGATCTTCTCCAATATTTCCTTTACCTAAAAGATAGCTTTCATTAATTACATCTTTTTTAAGTTGGGCCAAAGCAAGCCTGTGATATTTTAAAGCGTTCGCATAATCGTATTGGGTAAAATAGGTAACGCCTATATTGGTTGAAACAACGCTGCGGTTTTCCAAAGATTGCTGATCGATATACAAACTATCGGCTTTTAAAAATGCATTAATTGATTTATTATACTCTCCCATACTTTTATAAAGCGTTCCTCTTGACAGGTATGTGTTGGCTAATCTTAAAATATTGCCCGAGCTGCTGAATATTGCAAGTGCACTATCGCTGTTTTTTAGCCCTTCTTCAAATTCTCCGGTAAGGCCATATAAAAAAGAGGTTGCTTCTAATGTAGACCCCAAAGCAATACTGTTGTTACTTTCCCTGGCAAGTTTAATGGCCTTGCCATACGCTTCTTTTGCTTTAGGAAAATTGCCCATGGAGATATTTACTTCGCCAATGCTATTGAGTTGCCAGATTACACCAGACTGGCTAACTGTATCAAAGACTTTTATTGCCTGGTTATAATAATGCAAAGCGCTGTCTAATTGTGATTGTGTTTTAAAACCATAGGCTTTTAAAGAGAGGCAATCGCCATAACTGGCAGCTGTATTTAATTGTTTGCTCAGATCAAGGCTTGTTGCATACAGTTTATTTCCTGCTGCAATATTATTTGTACGATAAGCAAGGTTCGCAAGCCCCCTGGTTGCATCAAAAAGATAAGAAGTATTTTTTGTGCTTTCGCTTAATTGGCTGCAGGCTAAAAAATAGTTGCGGGATTTTACCGAGTCTATATCGTACCATGCATTGCCCAGGTTGTATAAAGCTTCTACTGTTGTTTTACTGTTGATACCCCTGGCCCTTTCAAAATATTCAACGGCTATCCTGTTATTCTCATCGTTGTAAAAAACATTTCCTTTTTTATTGTACGTTTCAGCAAGCCCGGAGCTGTCTTTTAACTGTTGATAGAATACAGCAGCAGTATCATACGCCTCCAGCGCCAGTTTTTTTTGTCCGCTTAATAAATATAATTCGCCAACGCTCTTCCAGGAATGTGCCTGCCCCGATAAATTATTTGCTTTTTTTCGAAGCAGAATAGATCCCTGATGAGCTATCACTGCAGAATCATATTTGCCCAGTTCCCAGTAACAGCTGCCCTGTAAAGATTTGGAATAACCGGCATTATTATAATCATTGATCAGCAGTAGTTTTCCCATTGCAGAATCGGTATAAGCCATGCATTTACTGTAGTTGGCAAGTTTATAGTAGCTGTATGCTATATCATTTTGAACTTTTGCCCAATTCAGCGTATCAAAGTTAACCTTGTAGCTTTTGGCAGCATCGGTAAATGCATCTAAAGCTGCTGATGGCTTTCCCTGGTCGTTGTTTACACGGCCAATAAAGGCGAGGTACTCTGCGTTTCTCTGTAATGATTCGAAACTGTTTATCCCCTTATTTAAATCAATGAGGCTTGCATATGATTTAAGCGCAAGGTCATAATTGCCTTCCGCATAATACATGGCGCCCTCATATTCGTATCTATTTTGCCAGTTGCTGTTGTAAACATTTGCAGGCAGGGTTGATTTATAGGCTGTCAGTTTTTTTTCGAATTCCTGGATGAGGGCTTTTGATTTTGCAAACTGTAATAGTTTATTAAGGCAAAATATTTTTTTTGAAATGGCTGCAAGCTCATACTCATGTTGGTTTGCCAACAGGGCGTATTTTATTGCGGAATCGCATTGAGGGACGGCAATATCGTACCTGTCCTGTTTGTGATTTATTTCTGCTGCAATTACCCAGGTAAGTGATTTGGCACCTGTATCATTAACTGCATAAGCAAGCGTTTTTATAAAATCATTAAGTGCATAGGCTTCGGTAAATTTATTATTGCCTATCAGTTTTTCAACTTCTTTAATAAAAGACAAGCAATGGTTATCAGTAATAATATCTTTTTTATAAGCAGTAAGTAGCTTTGAAAACGCTTCTTTATTTTTATAAACAGGAAGCAAGGCTTTCTTTACTTCGCCGGGGCTAAGGGGTGCGTTGTTTAGTGCCCAGGTAACAAAAGTTTCGTTTAGTTTAAAATTTTTGCCTCTGTAATTATCAGGAAAAGCTGATACGAAAAGAAAATAGCTTTCGAGGTCTTCTCTTTTTGCATCCCGCAGCATTTCGAGAAGTGTTTTTCCTACATACCTGCCCCCCGGTATTTTTTGGTTCACCATTTCCCTCATATCTTCCCTGTCCTTCATAAAAACGTATGAGCCATACAGGTCCTTGATCATGATGGTGTATAGTGAATCTTCTTTTTGTTTATTATCCGTGTATAGAATATCGGCGAGTTCATAAAAATTTTCTTTGGATGAAGTTGTAAAAAGGGTTTTATTAAACGCCAGTTCAGAAAAAACACTGCGGTGCTCAACCGGGGGAATATTTATTTTTATTGAAACCAGGTCTCCAATCGCCAATGTATCCTGTAGCCTGTCAAGCTTTACCATAGCTGCTATCAGGCTATCTGACTTTACTATTTTACCCCCTCCTGCCCAATTAAACTTCCTGGTTTGGCCTTCTGCATTTTTCTTATTTGAATATGACTGGTAGGCATTTATTAAAGTACCTTTTTTTATGCCCATACCTTGTGCCCCATCTATAAATACCACCATGGTATCTTTTACGCGGTAAGCATAATATATGTCAAAAAATAACTCCCTTTCTTCTCTTTCAACATCTTTTTGTGCATAAGAAAAGGCGCTGCTTAAAAGAAACAGGAGGAAGAGATAATGTTTTTTTGCTGGCAGGTTCAATGATAAATTTATTGAGGTTTAATAATAAAACTAACGCTAATTATTCCAATTTCTTCTGCTTTGATGCTGGATATATCGCCTCTTGTTGCAGCCTTTCCTTGCTTTTCATTGAACAGGTCATCCAGTACCGTTTGAAAAGATTGCATATTATCTCTTGTGATCTTTTTCTCAAAAACACTTCTCAGGTCCATGGGTTCTTTTGAAACGATTATTTTCAAAAATTCTACTCCGGCAGGTGTTCCTTTGCTTACCGCCAGTTTTCTGATAACCGCATTTTTTTTCTCTACAGTGTAATCAGCTGGCTCCTTGCTTTTATACGGATACAGTATCTCTACATTGTTGTCTGGATAGATATCCAAAACGGTATAGTAAAGGTTCTGGCTGCTATTGTTGCGGATATGAAGTGCATAACTATCCCCGATCACAAGTTCTATTCCTGCAGCTTTATTATATTCTTTTGCCGGAACGATCTCTGCCGAAACATACTGCGCAAGTTCTCCGCCATCAGGCAGGGTGCGTAAATATTTTATCCTCAACTCTTTTTTTATATCAGCAATAAATTGTTTTTTCTGTTCTTCAGATAAAGAATCTTTTCCGGGAAGAGATGCTGACCAGATTTGTTTATTGTTTCTATTTGTAAGCATTGCCAGGTTCCCCTCTCCTTCTTTTTTTACTTCCAGTTGAAAATCTGCTTTATCAGAAATTTTTAAAAAGCTATAAGGCTTCATAAATTGTTTCACTTGCTTTTCCAATGCTTTTGCAGCCGCATCGGTTTCTATAAAACTGAGCTTAACAGCAGCCTCCAGGTTTCCATAATTCTCTTCATCCATCTTTATTTCATACAATTCAGTTTTGTTAAGTTTTTTTTCAGCAGCGCCATAGCTTTTGAAATTATCTACTCTTTTTATTACAGCATTGGTATAAAGCTCGGCGCTGCCTGCTTTGTATATTTTGCAGCGGGTTCCTGTTACAATATTATCCAACATCCCTTTTTCAATGCTGAATACAGAGTCTTCGGCGCCAACGCTTTCTTTATAACCAACCCTCAGGTAAATTTTATCTTCCCGGGATCTGTATTTTCCATTAAAAATAATTTGCTGGCCATGGCCTTCTATCATCGGTATCTGCTCAGGAATAAAAGCCTGTATAGTTGCCCTTATTTTTTCAAACAGCAGCTCATAAGTATTGCCAGCGGGCATTTCCATTAATGCCCTGTAAAATGAGTAAGACAAGGAGCCCAGCTCTTCATTACTAATGATGACCTGCTTATTTACCTGGTGCGGCGATGAAGCGCTTATTACAACCATATTGGAAAGCGAATCGGCGCCGGCTTCGAAAAAACCTTGTTTTGCCTCTGCCCCGGATAAATTAATAATTGAATCAAGGGGGTTTTCCGGGTCTGCAAAGGGTATCGGCTCTCCACGGGTTACTGCAAAGCTTTCGTCCCTGGTGCCGGTTCCTGAATGGCATGCATCTAATAGCACCAGTAGGTTTCCCCCACTACCAAGTTTTTTTCTTATGCTAAGAAGAAGCGGATACAGATCATCGTCACGCAAATGGTTTTCGCCTTTATAACCGGTTGGGTTGTATTTGGGCATAGCGTCATAAGGTATGAAAGCTTCATCATATCCGTCATCTTCGTCTTTTCCCAGCTCAATAGTTTTTTGATCTCTTATCTGCTGGCCGTGGCATGAAAGATGAATGACTACGATATCATCTTTATTTGCTTTTTCAGATAATTGAGTAAGTGCATTTAAAATAGCTTTTTTAGTTGCCTTGCTATTAATTAATGTGTCGATATTTTTTTCTTCAAATCCGTTTTTGCTTAAGGCCGCTTTGATATATTTTACATCGCTTACAGATGCTATCGGTTTTATCTTGCTTTTTACAGGATATTCTCCAATAGCTACTATCAGCGCCAGCTTATTTTGTGAAAGCGAGTTTGTAGTAATAAAAACAGAAAGCAGAAATAAAATGTATTTCATCAGGAAGTTCTGGTTTCAATGATCAATTAGGTGTCATATACCAGACGAAAAATAGCGTTTGATTTCACAGCAAACAATACCCAACAGCACCTATTTTGCAAAACTTTATCATTTGCGTGTTTTTATTACTTCTTAAGGTTTTATCTTCCAAAATCATCCTGCAGCCTGATTATATCTTCTTCGTCGCTTGGGTTTGATGCATCGGTGTGCTGCCATATCTCCGCCACAATTCCCCAGCTTTCCAACCCAATCAGCCTGTGCCTTTCGCCTTGTTTAAGCTGAAGGGTTTCTCCAATATGTAAATCTTTTACTTCTTTTTCTTCATCGATGTCGCTTGTCGCTACAGCCGCTGTTCCTCCAACCAATTTCCATATCTCGGCCCTGCGATTATGATATTGCCAGCTTAATCTTTTATTTGGTGCTACTATTAAAATCTTAGGACTCAGCTTGCCGGAAATATTCAATTCTTCCTTTGTAAAACCGGAGAAATACTGATCAATGAATTTATCGGCTTCGCTTTCTTCAATTACGAAAAAGCCGCCCCAGGGACGGGTATTATCCTGCTTATTAATTTTTAAGTTTCTAAGATGAAGATATTCTGCTACGTGCTCAAAAATCAATTCCTTTGGAGTGTTTGCTTTAAAATTAAGGCTCATGATCGTTTTTTTAGCGGCCCATAAAAACCATTAATATTTGTACATCACTGGGATTGACTCCGGAAATACGGGAAGCCTGCCCCAATGTCCTTGGTTTTATTTTGGTGAATTTCTGGCGGGCTTCGTTACTGAGAGAGACCAGTTTTTCGTAGTTAAAATTATCCGGAATAATAAGGTCTTCCAACTGGCTCATTTTAGAAACCAGTTCTTTTTCCTTTTCAATATAGGTATCGTACTTTATCTGTATCTCTGCCTGCTCCAGTGTTTCATTGTCAAATCCTGCAAGCGCTTCTTTTACTTTTGGAACATGTTTGATCATTTCATTCAGTCCCACCATCGGCCGGAGTAACACCTGTGCTGCTTTCTGTTTATTTAATAACGTAGATGACTGTATGCTTTCTAGGAAGCCGGATGTTTCCTCGGGATCAAGGCTAAGAGAATTCAGCAGGGTTTTTACTTTCTCTACATTTTCTCTTTTGGATTTCACCTTATCCATTCGCTCCTGCGATGCCAGCCCTAGCCGGTAACTTGTTTCAGTCAACCTTAGATCGGCATTATCCTGTCTTAATAAAGTCCTGAATTCAGCACGGCTTGTAAACATACGGTAAGGTTCGTCTGTTCCCTTGTTGATCAGGTCGTCAATTAATACCCCGATATAGGCTTCACTTCTTTTTAAAATAACCGGTTCTAAGTTTCTTGCTTTTTGATGTGCATTGATCCCAGCCATCAAACCCTGGCAAGCTGCCTCTTCATATCCTGTCGTCCCATTAATTTGACCGGCAAAAAATAAATTATTGATCAATTTGGTTTCCAGACTGAATTTTAATTGAGTTGGCGGAAAAAAATCATATTCAATGGCATATCCAGGCCTAAACATTTTGCAGTTTTCAAACCCTGGAACCATTTTAAGTGCTTGATATTGAACGTTTTCTGGCAAAGAGGTTGAGAAGCCATTAACATATATCTCAATTGTATTATTTCCTTCTGGTTCTACAAATAATTGATGACGGTCTCTTTGCGCAAACCTGCTGATCTTATCTTCAATACTTGGACAGTATCTTGGGCCTGTTCCCAGTATACGCCCCTGATACATAGGGCTTTGTTCAAAGCCGGTCTTTAAAAGTTCGTGTACTTTTTCATTTGTATAGGTTATCCAGCAGCTTTTTTGTTGCTCAGGCTTTATTTTATCAATATCCAGGTAGCTAAAGCCAACAATTTCATCGTCACCCTTCTGTTCTTCCATTTTGGAATAGTCAAGGCTTCTTCCATCAATTCGGGGAGGAGTGCCGGTTTTCAGCCTGTCTGTTTCAAAGCCTAAAGAAACTAGTTGTTCTGTTATTCCTGTTGAAGACTTTTCTGCCATCCTTCCGCCTCCAAAATTCTTCTCCCCAATATGTATAACTCCGTTTAGAAAAGTGCCATTGGTTAAAACAACAGCTTTAGATCTTATCTGGTGCCCCAAGCCAGTTGTTACACCAACCGCTGCCCCATTTTCTACAATAAGGCCCTGTACCGTATCCTGGTAAAAGTCAACATTGGGGGTGTTTTCAAGCATTTCTCTCCAGGTTGCTGCGAAAAGCATCCTATCGCTCTGCACCCTTGGGCTCCACATTGCCGGCCCTTTTGACCGGTTTAACATCCTAAACTGGATCATGCTTTTATCGGTAACAATACCGCTATATCCTCCCATAGCATCAATTTCCCGTACAATTTGCCCCTTAGCTATGCCGCCCATGGCCGGATTACAACTCATTTGGGCGATGGTTTGCAAATTCATAGTAACCAGCAAGACTTTGCTACCTAAATTGGCGGCGGCGGCGGCGGCTTCGCAACCGGCGTGGCCAGCCCCTACTACGATAACGTCATAATTTGAAAACATAAGTACAAAGATACTTTGTTATTAAAGTCTTGCGGTAAGTTTATTTATTAAATCAATCTCATGTCTTACATCTTTAATGGAGCGTCCGCTGTTTAGAAGCTCAAATTCAAAGGCGGAATAATTTTCGATCTGGTCAAGGTAATCTTTATGCTCAATCAGAAAGCGTTGTTGTGGCTCCGAACTTGCTAATTCAGAAAGTTCAATATGGTCAATCTTATCCTTGAGGGCCCGAGTCATCGTATACCCCGTTTTTTGATATAGTTCATTGAAATAGGATTTAGCACCCAAAACATCGATCCTGCTTCCTCTATTCTTATTGAGTTGAAATGGCTCGACTCTTAAATTTGTGAAATTCCAACACATTTTTACTTCAATCTCAACCGAGTGGTCAAAATAAACTACGGGTATTATGTGATCAAATTGCCAGCATTTTCCAAAGTTATCCCAATTGAGATCTTCTGAAAACTGATATTCAAACCATAGTCGGATGTTTTGAATATCAAGTGCGAAGTATGGTGCATACTGAGGACATGGGCTTTTCTCAATTACATATCGCCGTAAATTGATTTGCCATTTCCGCTTTTCCCGGAATTTCAAGAGAGATTCGGTAATTTCTTTTTTAGCTTCCCATTTTTTCCTAGGCATAAATCATCTTTTATACAAAGATATATGTTCCACGGGACACCGTTTCACTTTGAAACAGTGTCCCGTGGAACATTAGCTATTATCATTCTAGTACTTCGTCTGGTACTTCATAAGATAGTCATTCTCTTTCTTCCTCATTTCAGAAATTTCATTAGTCTTCTTATCTCTATACCCACAGAGATGCAGAGCTCCATGAAAAACAATACGGTGAAGCTCTTCTTTAAATGAAACTCCCTCTATTTTAGCATTATCTTTTATTCTATCAACACTTAAATAAATCTCCCCTTCTATTTTATCGTTAGACGAGCTTAGGTCAAAAGTGATGACATCTGTATAATAATCATGCCTCAGGAAATTCTTATTAATACCAAGCAGATATTTATCGGAACAGAATATATATGACAGGCTGCTGAGTCTCTTCTTCTCCGTTTTAAAAAGTTTTTCAATAAAAAGCTTTAGCCTGGTTCGTTCCTTTAAAGTTGGCTTTCTATCCAGAAAGTAAAATTGAATTTTTTGCATGCGTTTATTTCTGATATCGAAATTAGATAACAATATTCATTTGATACATTTGTATCTACTTAAATGAAAGGTTTGAAATGAAGAAACGGTTATCTGAAGTGAGGGTTGGTAAATATGCAGTCATCACAGCATTTGAAAATGACAATATTTTTTTGAAGCTAATGGAAATGGGTTGCATTCCAGGGGAAATAGTGAAGATCGATCAAATTGCCCCGCTTGGAGATCCAATTTCTATTACTGTTGCCGGGTACCGGTTAAGCTTAAGGCTCGATGAGGCAGAAATGATTTGGGTAGAAGAAACAACTGTTCCTGTTTAGGTTAATTTCCAAAAGAGATTTTACGAATGAAAATTGGACTTTATTTTGGCTCTTTTAATCCAGTGCATGTTGGACATTTGATAATAGCAAGCCACGCTGTTAATGAAACAGATCTTAACCAGGTCTGGTTTGTTGTATCTCCACAAAATCCGTTTAAACAATCTGCCTCCCTACTGAATGAATACCATCGCCTGCATTTGATTAAGTCTGCAATTGATGGTGAAAATAATTTACGGGCCAGCAGTGTTGAATTTAGTTTACCCAAACCTTCTTACACGGTTGACACCCTTGTTTACCTGAAAGAAAAGCATCCGGAGCATGAGTTTTCTATTTTAATGGGCAGTGATGGATTTCAGAATTTGAACAAATGGAAAAACTATGAAGTGCTTATTGCCAACTATTCAATTTACATCTACAAAAGGCCCGGCTTTGAAGTTTTAGAAACCTTTGGTGCAACGATACAAATATTGGACGCACCGTTATTGGTAATTTCGTCTACCCGTATACGGGAGTTAATTAAAAGCAAAAGGTCAATCCGGTTTCTGGTGCCAGACATTGTTAAAGAAGAAATTGAACAGGCTGGTTATTACAAAGGTTGATCAAAATATAAGGCCAGTTAAAAGACAAACTAAAACTATAAGCGGGGGCGGTATTTTGGTGTAGAGTAAGACCAGCAGGGTTCCTGCAATTACACCCATGTTAATATAGCTGACCGTATTGAACGACATGATAGAAACATCTTTCAGTAAATATAAAGTTGCGGCGATCATGATCCCTACTACTGCAGCATTGATCCCTTCCAGGGAACGTAAAACGACGACGAATTTTTTTAGGTTTTGCCAAACGGGAAAAAAGAAAAGTACCAATAATGCACTTGGAAGAAAGATCGCTATCGACCCAATTACACAGCCTAAAAACTGCGTTTTAGGGCCTTCATTCTTTAGCGCAATGCCGCCCATAAAAGATGCAATTGAAAAAACCGGGCCGGGAATAGCTCTTACAATACCTGCGCCAGTCAGAAGTTCTTCTCTTTCGACTTTAATAATATCCGGGTTCTTTTTTACCACCCTTTCCGAAGTTGGTCTTACCACATACTGATCAAGCATCAGCGGAATTAATACATCGCCACCGCCAAATACAAAAGATCCAAACCGGTAAAAGTTTTCAAACAGGTTATATGGTTTCTTATTCTCCCAGTTTTGTTTTCTCGCTGTTTCACTCAAAAATCCGGCAATCACAAAAATTAAAACAAAGAGCCAGATATTTGTCCATCGTATCTGCCTTGGTTTTATAACTTCCTTTTCAGGTATACGCCTGCTACTGAAATTTGTGGCAATACCACCGCATACTATTAATACAGGAATTACCCAGGGAGTTTTAAAAAGAAAGTATGTACACAATAATGCAACAAGCATTATTACCTGTGTTATTGTATTTTTTATGCTGATCTGATACGCCTTGAAAGCAGCATAAGCCAAAAACCCAATAGCCATTGGCTGTATGAACTGAAACAAAGTAGGCTTAATATTATTGGTTCCAAGATTGCCTACTACAAAAGACAATCCCCCCATTAAAGCACAGGCCGGGAAGATCCAGATAAGTAAAGTAAGTACTGCTAATTTTACGCCTCCACGCTTAAACCCAATGAGAGTTAGTGTTTGAGTAGAAGATGCGCCTGGTAACATCTGGCAAAAGGAAATATATTCCATCAATTCATCTTTGGTTATATCTCTTCTCCTTTCAACAAATGTTTTTAAAACCATACCCACATGCCCCTGTGGGCCACCAAAAGCTGTAATACTGTGAAAGAATACAGATTTTAAAAAAGGAATATGCCGAACCAGCTTTTTCAATATTGCAGTTAATTAGTTTTTAACAACACAGCTTTGTAAATCCTGTTATGCCTTTAATCCAATCTCCCTAAGTCTTTCATCCAGGTAATCGCCGGCAGTTATATCCTCATATAATTTAGGATGCTCATCATTAATACAATTTTCAAGGCAGCGTAAACTCATAGATGTTTTTGGATGAAGAAAGAACGGAATTGAAAAACGGGAAGTGTGCCAGAATTGTCTTGCTGGGTTTACAACCCTGTGCGTAGTACTGCAAAGTTTATTATTGGTAAGCCGCTGAAGCATATCCCCAACATTTACAACAATCTGCTCAGGTAACGAGGTTACAGCTACCCATTCATTCTGCTTAGATAAAATTTCAAGCCCGTCGGCCGATGCTCCAACTAATAAAGTAATTAAATTAATATCCTCATGCTGCTCTGCCCTGATGGCGCTAATTGGTTCCGTTGTAATTGGTGGATAATGTATTGATCTTAAAATGGAGTTGCCGTTGTAAATAAATTCATCAAAATAATTTTCATTCAGGCCCAGGTACAAAGCAATTGCCTGTAACAAAGCTGTGCCCGACATTTCAAACGCCCTATATGCTTCAGCAAGTGTCCTGTCAAAATCCTCAATTTCTTTTACTGAAACATTATCAGGATAAATCTCATCTTTAAAGTTATCTCTTGCAATCTGGCCATATTGGAAAAACTCTTTTAGATCCGGAGCTTCACTTCCTTTTGCGTGCTCTTTGCCAAAACTGGTATAACCACGCTGGCCAGCCAGGCCTTTAATTTCATACTGCTTCTTTTGCTCAAGTGGTAATGAGAAAAACTGTTGTACATATTTATACAGATCTGCGATCAGGTGATCCGAAATTCCATGGTTTTTAACAGCAACAAAACCTATCTCTTCATAGGCTTTACCCAAATTCTGTACAAACCGATTTTTCTTATCCGGATCTCCAGATAAAAACTCGCCCAAATCAACTGATGGAATCGACATAAAATTAACTTTAGTTTTTGCGAATGTAGTTTTGATTATGAAAAAATACAAAATATCTGGTGATATTAACTTTCTATATGAATATCCGTGAAGATGTTGCAGCCAGTATCTCTGCATTTTTAAATAAATAGTAATCTTGTTAGTTGTAAGTATATAAAACCATTTCGCTTAATATCTGTTTTCCGTATTGCTCTACAGCAAACTCTTTAGCTTTCTTATAAGTGTTAACTCCTTTAATAAAACCCATGTCTGATATTCTTTTCCATTGCTTATCTCTGTAAACAAATTTCTGAAGGGAATAGGTAATACTATCTCTTGTGAACACTCCACCAAATTCGATCCGTATCTTTTTTGTTTCGGGTTTTATATCTTTTGTGAGTTCTGCTGCACTTTTGTAAAAATGTATATCTGGAAAATCTTCTGTGAGATAATTAACCGATATTATCTCCAGTTTATTTTCTTTATGATATGATACTTTACCAAATATCTTTTCTGATACCTTTTGTTTCAGGCTATCGTGGTTAAAATTAACCAGTTCGATATAATAGGTATTTGCAGTATTACTCTTCTCCTGGTCTGTACAATGTGTAAAAAATAGAAGAATAGTAGTTGCTAAAATAAAAAATAAAGAGAGTTTTTTAAAGCCCATAATGTGCACTTATTTTTAACATTTCATCAATTGGTTTCTTTGCTGTTAGCCGCAGATCTTCAGCCATTAAAATCTCAGGTGCTTCATATTTCAAACAAAGGTATAATTTTTCAAGCGTGTTTAATTTCATATGCGGACAGTCATTACATGCGCAACTGTTATCTGGTGGTGCCGGAATAAATGTTTTATCCGGGCTCGCTTTCTGCATCTGGTGTAAAATACCAGTTTCAGTGGCAACAATATAGGTGTTTGCAGAATCCTGCTTTGTGTACTTCAATAAGCCAGTGGTGCTGCCAATAAAATCTGCAATGTTCAAAACAGCTTCCTCACATTCGGGATGAGCAATAACTTTAGCTTCGGGGTGCCGTATTTTTAATTTGGTTATTTTTTCCAGGCTAAAAATTTCATGAACCATACAGGCACCGTTCCATAGCAACATATTTCTACCCGTCTGTTTGTTCAAATAAGCCCCAAGGTTCTTATCTGGCGCAAAAATGATAGGTTGCTCTGCCGGTAAACTTTCTACTATTTTTTGGGCATTGGAAGAAGTACAGATAATATCACTTAAAGCTTTAATACCTGCTGAGCAATTTATATAAGTGATTACTTTATGATCCGGGTATTTGTCTTTAAATAATTTAAAGAGTGGCGGTGGGGCAGAATCACTCAATGAACAGCCTGCATTCAGATCTGGTAATAAAACTTTTTTTGAGGGATTTAATATTTTGGCTGTTTCAGCCATAAAATGCACACCGGCAAAAACTATAATATCTGCTTGTGTTTTTTCTGCCTGTTGTGCCAATCCTAAACTATCGCCAATATAATCCGCCACATCCTGGATATCCGGCTCCTGGTAATAATGAGCCAGTATGATGGCATTCCTTTCTTTTTTCAGTTTTTCAATTTCTGCAAACAAATCAATTGACGGATCTATATCAATATCCAAAAATCCCGTTTTTTCAATTGTCGCAAAAGCACTGTTAATATCTGCCATAATATGTATTAATACTTCTTATTTATATAATCAACTATTACTACTAGGGCTGTTAATTTGTGGAAAGAATAAAAACAGCAACTGTTGCAAAATTAAAACCTTTAGTTTATTAACCGTCATCCACCGTTAATTAACATTTATATATTTAGATGAATAAAGGTTAAAGCTATATACAGTCTATAATAAATCATTTATTATAATAAGTTTTACAATGCTGTTAATAACTATTAAGGTGTAAAGAATAATCACACATGATATATTTATGCCTGTTGATACCGGCTGTATAATTGATGATTTAGTAACAGCCCCTCCCAAGCAAATCAATCCTTACTGGTATTTTCCTCATTTTGCCCATATGTTTCATTTGTAAAAAGGGGGGTTATTAACCCATATAAGCAGTTATTAACAAAAGCCTGTTAAGAACCCCAAAACAGCAACAATTACATAATAAAAACCAACAAACCACTTAATCAAAAAAGCATATAAGCCCTTTTGATACTGCATTATAAAGTATTTGAAGGCTTTAAAAACGGATTTTTATATTCAATTTTACCCTATTTTTGCCGTCCAAATTTAATATAAAACCGATATGCAAATTATTCAGACTATACGTGAAAAAGGGGCTCCAATAACAATTGCAGCTATTGCACTGGCCTTAATTGCCTTTATTTTAATGGACGCCAAGCAGGATAAAGGTGGCGTGTCTGCTTCAGAAAGTATTGGAAAAGTGAATGGTGCCCGTATTGACCAGAACGAATTCAATAAAAAACTACAGAATGTAGAAAGCCAGGAAGAACAGCAAACCGGGCAAAAACCAACTAATTCACGTTTAGCACAAATGCGTGAGCAGGTTTGGAACCAGATTGTAGCTGAAAAGGTTTTTTATGCCGAAGCAGCAAAGCTGGGTATTGAGTTCACATCTAAAGAACTGGATAAAGTATTGAAAAGCGATGACCCGTCAAACCCGTTGATGCAGGACAGGTCAATGGTAGACCCGGTAACCGGTAAAATGGATATGGCTAAGTTAACCCAGGCATTAACCAATATTAAAAAGGCAAAAGGCGAACAATGGGAAATGATCAACTCTCAAATTATTGAACCACAAAAATTAGCCAGCGTATCTACAAAATACTTTGCCCTGTTAAATGCCAGTGCTTATTACCCTACCTGGATGGAAGAAAAAGATGCCAAAGAAAGCAAAAGCTTTGCAACCATCTCTTATGTACAGATACCTTACCAAACCATCAGCGACAGCACTATTAAAGTAACCGATGACGAAATTAAAAAATATGTAGAAAAGCATAAAGGCCTCTTTAAACAGGAAGCCGGACGTATGATATCTTATGTTGGCTTTAGCCAGTTACCAAGTGCTGCAGACAGCAACAAAACCCGGGCAGAAGTTGAGAAATTGAGAACTGATTTTGCCAACGCAACTAATCTAAACAGCTTTTTAGCCAGGAATTCTGCAATAGATTTCGATACCAACTATATTCCAAAATCAAAAATTCAAACAAGGTTTGTAGATTCAATAACGAAATTACCTGCAGGATCGCTTTATGGCCCGTATGTTGAGAACAAAAGTTATGTACTAGCAAAAATACTTGGTAGTAAAAGTGTTCCGGACAGTGCCCACGCAAGACATATATTAATTGCTACGGTAGATGCCCAAACAGGCCAGCCCATTCTTGAAGATAGTGTGGCAAAAAAACGTGCCGACAGTATAAATAATGCAATTAATACCGGCGCAAACTTCGCTATGCTGGCTTTTCAATATTCATCTGATGGCAGTAAAGATAAAGGCGGAGACCTGGGAACATTTGCTTACGGAGCTATGGTACCTGAATTCAATAAATATAGTTTTGAAAAACCAATAGGGTCAAGAGGGGTTGTAAGAACACAGTTTGGTTATCACATTATTGAGGTATTGGGGCAGAAAGGTTCGAGCCCGGCTTATAAAATTGGTTTTTTAGCAAAAGAGATATTTGCAAGCGAAGAAACCATCAACAACGCAAGCAACAATGCTGTGAGGCTTTCTGCTGAAAAAGATGCTAAAAAAGTACAGGCATATTTAGATAAGAATGGCCTGGCAAAAATATCTGTACCAACGCTTATTAAAGAAAACGATGCAACTATAGGACAAATGCAGGATGCAAGGCAATTGGTACGTTGGGTTTTTGAGGCTAAAAAAGGAGACGTAAGTGATCCGATGCCTGTTGGCGACCAGTTTGTGGTAGCAACTGTAGATAAGATCTATGAAGAAGGAACACAGGATGTTGAAACAGCCCGTCCATTAGCTGAAAATGCAATAAAAGAAGAAAAGAAAGCAGAGCAGATAATCAGTGCTTTGGGAACTAACCCAACATTGGAGAGTGCGGCATCAAAATATGCGAAAGAAATTAAAATAGCAGGAGCTGATTCTTCTATTACATTTAAGTCACAAATGATAGACTCTATTGGATATGAAACAAAATTAGTAGGTACTATATTTAATAAGGCAAATCTTAATAAAGTATCTACAGTTGCAGGCAAAGCAGGCGTGTTTGTTTTTAAAGTGAACAGTATTGGCGAAAAAGCAACAGACCCCAATGAAGATAAAGTTCAGATGAGATTGCAGCAAACCGTGGCATTGCGTAACCAGGCGGTTTCAAACTGGTTTGAAGGCCTGCGTAAAAAAGCAACCATTAAAGACAACAGGGTTAAATTTTTCTAAAGAAACTCTTATATAGATTCTTAACAGCCATCGCTAATAGCGATGGCTGTTTTCATTTTACTATCTAACAACTTGCACAATTTACCTTTTCAGGAAAAAATTCTACCAACCCGATTGTTTAAACCTTAAAATTACCCCTGTTTTAAGTGTAGCAGTATCTTTGCAGGATGGAAGCTGAATTTATAAATAAGGTTTCAGAAAGCGGGATCATTACTTTGAATCTCGAAGACTTTTATCCAAAGGATGAAACTGCAGTTTTTGATATGAAAGACCATCTCTTCATGGGCCTGATATTGAAAGAAAAAGATTTCAGGGAAGCAATGAAGAATCTTGATCTTACTCCATACAAAGAAAAAAATGTGGCACTAACCTGTTCTGCAGATGCTATCATACCAGTATGGGCTTACATGCTTGTTGCAAGTTACCTGCAACCTGTTGCCAAAGAAATTGTTTTTGGCGATGCAGATTTTTTACACAAAGCTCTCTTTTTAAAAAATATCGACCAGGTCAATACAGAAGACTACAAAGATCAACGTGTTGTAATTAAAGGTTGCGGAGAATTGCCTATTTCAGAAACAGCTTATGTTGCTATCACAAATAAGTTAAGGCCGGTTGTAAAAAGCATCATGTATGGAGAGCCCTGTAGTACTGTCCCGGTTTATAAAAAGCCAAGGGCGCTGTAATTAAAACCAGCCGCGTTTTCTAAACATTCTTATCATTGTAAGCGGAATAAAAAGCATTAGCCCAACAGAAATAAAGAAGCCCCATTTGTTGTGCAGTAGCGGAATGGTTTCAAAGTTCATTCCAAATATGCCACCAATAACTGTTGCAGGAGCAAGCAAACAGGTTACTACCGCCATCACTTTCATCACTTCATTCATCTTTAAATTCACATTACTCAGGTACAGGTCATGAAGGTTCATCATCATATCCCGGTAATTCTCTGCCAATTCGTTAGCCTGTAAAATATGGTCATACACATCCTTGAAATATTTTTCAGTCCTTTCTTCTATCAGATCACTATCACTTCTTAAAATACCATTTACCATCTCCCTTACCGGTGCCACACTTCTTTTTAGTATGATCATTTCTTTGCGGAGCATATTTATCTTAGCCAGGCTTTTGGTATTGGCACTACGAACAATATCTTCTTCCAGCCCTTCAATTTTTTCTCCCAGCTTTTCCATCACCACGTAGTAATTATCAACGATCATATCAATGAGTGCATAATATAAAAAATCTGCACCGTTTTGTCTCACTTTTGTATTACCGACTTTCAGCCTCTCACGTAAAGGATTAAAAACATCCCTGGTGGCGTCTTCCTGGAAACTGATAACAAAATTTTTACCCAGTACTATACTGATCTGTTCAACCTCTACAGCAGAATCTTTTTCATTAAAATAAAGCATGTTCAGTAAACAGAAAAGCAGTCCGTCTATTTCATCCATCTTTGGCCGCTGGCCCAGGCTTAAAATATCTTCGCTGATCAGGTAATGTATCCCAAAATGTTTGCAGATGGCTTCCACATCATCTTTTCTTAAACCATCAACATTTATCCAGGAAACTGTTTGCGGATCTATAAAAGGGTAACAATCGGTTACTTTTTTAAGTTCTTTGATGTCGATCTTAGCGGTATTATAATCATATACAGTAAGCTTTGTTTCTGCCGGTTCTTTTCTTTGCGAATCTACGGTTGGATTTACCTGTAATACTTTTTTGGTACGCAGTAATTCCAGCGGGTTAAGTAAGTATGATAAATAATCCTGTACAGGCATATTAAAAAATTAAAACCGGTAAGACTTAAAAAAAATAAATTTAGTTCAAATAAAGTATTAATAGCCATGAAAAATAAACAAATAAAAAAACCGAAGCAAGTGCTTCGGTTTAATATATTTTAAACGTTTTTATTTTGCGGGAGCAGTTGGCGGTGGCGCATCTGAATTCCAGATATCACGGTGCATTTTCCATTTTCCATTCTCTTCTTTCCAAACCACAATAAATTTTCCTTTTTCAACGGAAACATTATTGCCAACAAACATTTCATATTTACCGGTCTCTACAACAGCCTCTTTTCCACCCATCACCTCTTCGGTGGTAAGGGCAACATTGGTAAGTCCCATTTTACGGCCACCATTAAAGAAAGCTATTATAGCTTGTGTGCCACACATCCTGGGCATATTGGTTACATTAAGGCAGGCATCGCTGGTGTAGCAATTAGCAAAGCTGGTGGAATCGCCCGTAGCAAAACTCCCACTAAATACTTTATTACTGGCAGCAATGGCCGCTTTAGCACTATCAAGACTAAAAGTAGATGCTGCTGTTTCCGTTTTGGCAGATTCATTAACACACGAACTGAAAAGGATGGTTCCGATAACTATCGGGACAACAATACCCAAGAGCTTTAAAAAAGAATGTTTCATAATTTAAGTTGGTTTAGACTGTTAATGTACAACCAATTAAACCAACACGCAATGTGGTTGTTGGGTATTTTAATTATTACCGCCTTGCCGCCTGCCCTGTGAAAAATTCCTGCTTTTTCCTTTATGCTGAGAACCGAAACCCCTGGAACGTTTTGGCCCGGGTTTTTGTGCAGGAGCAATTGGCGCAGCAAAACTTGCCATACTCATTGGAAAAGGGTGCTCATGAATAACAGGAACATTAATCCCGATCAGTTTTTGAATATCTTTTAACTCTCCTCTTTCTTCTGCATCACAAAATGAAATGGCGATACCGGTATTGCCGGCACGGCCCGTACGGCCAATGCGATGTACATAAGTTTCAGGCACATTAGGTAATTCAAAATTTATTACGTGGCTCAGGTCATCAATGTCAATACCACGGGCAGCAATATCAGTAGCAACCAAAACCCGCAGTTTACCACCTTTAAAATGACTCAATGCATGCTGCCTGGCATTTTGCGATTTGTTGCCGTGTATAGCTGCTGCAGTAATTTCGTGGCGATGTAAAAACTTAACCACTTTATCAGCGCCATGTTTTGTACGGGTAAAGACCAGTGCCGTAACAATATTTTTATCTTTTAATAAATGTAAAAGCAGGTTGGGCTTATCTGCTTTGCCAACATAGTACAGACTTTGCTCAATAGCATCAACAGTTGAAGATGCAGGTGTAACTTCCACATAAGCAGGGTTGGTTAATAAAACATTTGCCAGCTTCTGAATCTCGGGAGGCATGGTTGCCGAGAAGAAAAGTGTTTGTCTTTTTTCGGGCAGTTTTGTGATGATCCTTTTTACGTCGTGTATAAAACCCATGTCCAACATCCGGTCGGCTTCATCCAATACAAATATTTTTAAGAATTTCAAGTCAATAAAACCCTGGCTTATCAGGTCCAGTAAGCGGCCGGGCGTAGCTACTAAAATATCAACGCCTCTTCTTAAAATATTGGTTTGGTGTAATTGTGAAACACCGCCGAAGATAACAGTATGGCTCAGGCCGGTATGTTTGCCATAAGCGGCAAAGCTTTCATCTATCTGTATGGCCAGTTCACGTGTTGGGGTTAATATCAGTACTTTTATTTTGTGTGGCCCACGCTCTTCAGTTTTGTTTTGATGCAATAACTGTAAAATAGGAATAGCAAAAGCTGCCGTTTTTCCTGTACCCGTTTGTGCACAGCCAAGCAGGTCACGCTGTTCTAAAATTAAAGGAATGCTTTGTGCCTGGATAGGTGTAGGGGTTGTGTATCCTTCGTTGCTTAATGCTTTGAGGATAGGATCAATAAGATCTAATTGTTTAAATGCCATTAAATGGTTTATTTATGTTTGTGTGGGCTGGCAAAGACGTTGCATATTCTGAATCAGCAGGAAAATTATTATGTCCACGTAGCCTGCAACAGGCTTCTTGTGAAAGGAAGTGGAAT